>Ga0058701_10000437_pt1 | contig 29047 bp, 5 predicted proteins | sample AgamicOrMae_FD_97039 | JGI IMG/M metagenome (GOLD analysis project Ga0058701, IMG submission 97039) | Agave microbial communities from Guanajuato, Mexico - Or.Ma.e | ecosystem: Host-associated > Plants > Phyllosphere > Phylloplane/Leaf | place: Guanajuato, Mexico | collected 2012-06-04 | reverse complement strand
CATCACATTAACTGACTCGCTAGAAAATGCAGCTGTGTAATGGCAGGAAAATATCGAGTTTTCTTCCGATTGGTGATGATTTCATTTGTATTAGTCTTACAAGCAGCGTAAGATCAGCCAGATAACAATCGGAAAGATGAATCTAATGCGGACGACCGGGTACGACATTATATCCAGTATTCTGATAGCAAGAGTGTCCGTAGAACCAACGGCTCTTGTAAAGCACATTATTTGCTGCGATGAAAATGTTGTCAAATATCCTTGTGCCGATGCCAGCGAAGCGACCGGTCTCAGAACCAGAGGCGCTATCGGGGGTTATTTTTCCGCCCGGACTTACGAGCCACGCCCTCCCCCTTCACCCCTCGAGTCGTCCGGGGCAGTCATGGGACCACAACCGACGAACCGCCAGCCCTGAAGCTAAGAAACCTACGGGGGGTTTTTGGTGACGTCAGGAGATGGGGGAGCACACGGGCGGACGGCAACGGGCAGGCCTACTGGCCGTGGAGAACAGACCGGATCGGGAGTTTGGCTGAGTCGGCAGACGGTCAATGTCATTTCCTTTACGCCGCACCCTTATTAGATTTATTTTCTCCCCTCCTTTCTCCCAGACGTGAAATTTGAACGCTATGTTTATGGATCTAGAACGATATCTGTATTGGAATGATCAGAACTTCCATGGAGTGATTCAATCATTGTCCTCCCATATGCTTTCCACATCTATGTCCGCCTCTACCTTGCTAGATTATCTCGCGAATGGCAAGGCGATTCGCGTCTATCTACCGAGATTGTTCTCCAAGAAGGAAGAAAGAGACAGGACACAAGATTGTAATTTTTAAAGAACTTTTTCGGAAAAATCTTTGGAGGTGTTCTCACAGGTTCAGGTTCTCTGCCGGCTCCCAGGTTTACTCTCCAGTTGTCCAGAGGACGAGTTAATACTCCTCGTTCCTATTTCACTGATATCCGATCAAGTCTTGGACATCCCAGAGGTCCGAGGCTGTCCTGCAAACAGGGCAAGTGGAATTAACTTGTTCCCATCTGTCGTAGCACTCCCTACAGAACACATGATCACACCGTGTCTAGTGAGGATCCACTGGTGCACTCAGACAAATTGGGCAGTCGTCCAGCTCACGGGCCTGGTATTGAATTAGGCTCAAAACCATTAACTGGCAACTCAGGCACTTGCGCTCTCACAAACTACATCGCCCACAATCAGCACACACTTGGCACCCGCACGAGCTCTCGGTAAACGTAAACTTGGTTCCTAAACAAATTGGGCACTCCATGTTGACTGCTTGAAATCAAAAACTCAACTGAGCCGAGAAAACCGACTGACCACCAAGAGGACCAATCGACTGAGTCGAACGCCTCTGCGCAAGCTCAAAAGAACCACGAGCATTTCCAACCAGACGCAGAACGAGTAACATCTAATAAAGTCTTGGTAGGCCCTAGGGACATTCAAACATCCACCCTGTGTGTAGAACTTATTCAAGTCCATCTAATGCAATACCATCTCCACACACCAGTAATTTCTCACTTCCTCTGTCTAACATCATTGGTTAATTTCAAAATAATCTATCATCTCCAGCCACATCCTCCTGGGCCACAGGCCAGGTCAAAGCGTTCGTGGATATATAGCCTCATAATCTCTGATTGGATGCAGATCCCGATTCCACCGCAAGTCTCCTGGAAATATGGACTTCTGGCCCGCATGGCCTCGGTTCTAGTGTTGAGAAATTCATCGATTTCCTCCTTGATGGTTCCATCTTGACGATATGCATTTTCGCTGTCACCGATTATGCAGAATTGGAGCTTTGCAAAGTGCAATATGATGTATACATGGTGATTAAAGATCTATACATATATGCTGTCTTTAACCCCAATATTCTCATCCAAATCTCCTACCGGTATCGGGCTAGAGTTGCCATGATCTTTGAAATAAACTGAATATCGGGCTCTGACGGGCCCCCATCAAATCTGTAGCCTTGATCGGGCGACTGCTTGTTGTCTGGCATGACAGGATGCCAGAGGTCAAGTTGTCGCTTGGGAGCGATGGATTGCCTCCTTGTGTGGGCGCGAATGTACTCCCGACTCCTGGAGAGTGTATCAAGGCCTTGAGAGTCTGCGAGCGGCATGATGCTCGTTTGTTACTGCTGAATCAAGTGTTGCCGCAGCAACAAGTGTCTGTCGGCCGCCAAACTGGCTGCGAGTGGAATGTCGCCGCTTGCTGAGCTCAGCTAATAGGCAAAGTGAGGGGCAACAAAATGGGGGGTTCGCCGCTGGAAGTTTGCACTGTCGCTCTCTCGATTGGCGACCTCTCAGACGGACTGACCAACAGGTGGAGGGACGATGGTGGGCCAGTGGCACACTTGAAGGTTGGCCGCCAGACAGTGCAAAGTTTGGACTGCAAACAACAGGCCGCAGCACGTTCGTTCTGCTGGGCGAGAGTGCGCGGCTCGCGCTTGAACAGCGCCCGCCACACAGAGCCCGGCCGACAGATTTCTTGGCGTGCCAGTATTTGCACATGCTGCAAATGGTCGTCCGCTTGTGGTGTCCAGCTCTGTTGTGGCGCCAAGGGAGGCCATTGAGAAACACGGAGGAAGAGAAGCCATCCTAGTTAGTGGCCCTTGTCAAAAATGGAGCCTGACAGTGCGCGAACAGGGAGCTCACGAGGGCCACAACGAACGAAAACAACTGCACGAGACACACTAATGCACCACTGCAAGTAGCCGACTTGAACTTTTCCCTCTTCATCGGCCAGCCAATACATCATCAACCTTCTCATGGTTCTAGCCCATGGGATTGGTTTTGACTAGCACGGCCAGCATGACCACCCCCAGAGACGACGAGTGGCCGAGGTGGCAAAATTGGGGAAGAGACAAAGAGAAGGCGAGAGAAATCAACTGCCCGCATAGTTGGCTGACCTTTGCGCTCTAATATGGGAGATAAACACTGGTGGGGGGAGGGATAAAAAATAGAACCCGTCAAACTGGCCTACTCGAGTGCACGAGCCATGGACGAGTGAAAGTGGGTGCCAATTCAAGCACTTCCATCTCCCAACTAGAGTCCAGTCGCTGCAAGATCTCACTGGCCGCAAGATACTCCGCAACCGACACAACAAAGCAAGTTGCCGACAAATGGCCAGATCAGTGCACTGGACACTTGATTTCAGTGCATTCTCGTGATTATATGCCCAATCAGCTGGGTTAGTTAGCTCGAGATTGCAATCTAGAGAGAAGCTTCGGCTCGTCTTTCTGTCTTGGAATTGTTTTAGGTCAGCCAGAAAAGTGGCTGGCTTCTGTCAGTCGCTTGTTCATCTGAAGTTGCCTGATTGGTGGGCTTCCTTCGTGAAAGAGACCGAATGAGCTTGACAATTTACACGTCAACGTGTAAATTACCTTCAGTTTAACAAATGAGCGCTCATTAGACTAGTCCCTCAGCTTTAGTTGAGCGCGATCATTTCCAGCTATGGATTCCGAGTGTGTATTGTATGGGCAAGATATCGCAAGTGGACGCCCTCCAAACCAAGTGTTTCGCAACGACTGGAGAGACCACTTTACGTCGCTCAGTTTGTTCGAGTTGGGCACCGATGGAAGTCGCTATTTGCGAAAACAGAGACCAAGCTCTTCGTCCCCAATTGGATTATCTCTGATTGCTATAAATCTTTCATAACTCTCTCCCGTCCGCCAGGACCATAACTTAGTTGGCTATAACTTTTCCTGTGTTTAATACAGTAGCTTGCCCCTCGTCCAGATGACTAGTCAAGGCGCCGTCTTTCTCGTTGCAAATAACAAAGCCGAAATGGAATAGGAATGGAATAGCAAATTCTCGTATTTCTCGACAAATACAGCCAGTGTATAGGCAGAGCGCGTGGAGCGGGTTCTGGTGTGTTGGCGGCAAAGAGAAGCCTGCACGTGACGCGAGAGACCAGGAGAGGCATAGGCCTGGTTTCTAGCCTTTTCAGCGCCAGTTGACCTCTCCCAATAATCAATCCTCTCTTGAATGATCGGTCCTATTCAACAAGTGGTTCTAGTATGCAGCCATAAATTGTATGATAATTTCATTAAACCTCCTTCGGTTAGACCAGAAACACCAAGAGACCACCAACCGGGATCGCATTGTGAGAACACTCTGTTGTAAATACATCTACATCTCCTCTGCATGACCATGATCATCACACTGGCCATTTGAACCATTAGGAATGAAGAGAATCTGTCAGAGAAAATTAGAAGGAGATAAAACGATCTGGCTCTCGATGTCTTTCACTGGCAAGATTGCGTCCAAGAGGATGAATTCAGTGAGACTTGTTGCCCGTGAGTGGTATGACAAGAGAGGGAGAGGGGATCAACAAGGAGCCAGAGTGGAGCCGGCTGAATAACAGGCGCTTCGGAGGGACTGACTTTCGCTTTGTGCAATGGGTGTTGAACTTGACTTTGGCAAGACATTTGGTCTGCCGAGCGACTCGTAAACAGAGGATGTAAATGTTCAAATTGGCTGCCTCTTTGTGGCGAGCGTTGCTTAATGACTTTTTCAAAGAAGAATTTTCAAGCTTACGAGTTGTGAGCTTGAGAGGCGACCTGTGGGAAGGCGTGTGGAGATTTTGGCTGCGATTTTGGGCTAAGCTAGAAGATTTTCTGGCTTCCAAGCGTGTCTGTGGTGGTTGCAGACTAGGTAGACGTTCAATGAGCGCTTGCAGCCAGCTTGGCGGCGCAACAGGCAGTCTGAGACGCCGGAGAGAGAGAAAGAGACTGTGTTTGGGCAAGAAGAAGGGAGGGAGAACCAGCGAGAAGGAGGAAGACCAAGGAAATGCCACTTCCTTGGTGCAAGAGTCTGCAAGAGAAATTCCTTAAATTCTACAATTCTTAATTTCAGACACGCAGCAAGACAGCAGGCCAACTGTCTTCTTTTTGCCCCTTCGAAGGGCAGCCGCCAGATTCACGAGCTTGGCGTGGGCTTAGCGCCGGGCGAGAACAGTTGAGGAGAGAAATAGTTGGCGTTTGTTTGCAATGGGCTTCTCTTAGGATGAAATGTTTTCTTTCTCTCTTTCCAATCAGGTTAATTCTGAGCTTTGGCTTCTTCGAGTAGGAGCGCGTCAATTTTGCGATTGTAAGCCCTGTTTCGAAGGGCCAAAAGTGGCTCCAATTGAGCTCCTCCAATTCCATTTCCATTTCCACTCCCACTTTCGTTTTGGCGAAAGGAAACTCGCCTGCTACTAAAGAAGAGTCAGTCTCCTACTCGTGCAGCTGGCTTGCAGACACACAATAGCTTGCCAACAGACAGCTGAGCAAAGGCAAAGAGTGAAAAAGACCAAAAATTCAAATCCAACATCCAAATCAAGAGCAGCGAGCGGTCTTGGTGCAGTTGGAAACAAGAGCAAGCCGGCAGAAGAAAGTGGGTCCGTTCGAGCACACTTACGAGTGCTAGTCCACACTTGCTATTGTATCACAGCCCAGCCCTAAGGTTAGGCAGAGGGAATAATAAACAGTCGACAGGAAGAGAAGAATCCAGTCGAGTGGCGAACAGTTGCAGCTGCTCGAGAGCTAAGTCGATAATGGGCCAATAATGAGCGGCACGACTAATTGATTGGAGTTTTGTCTCGTCCTTTGGGGCAGAGGAGCTATATCTTGGCCATATTTTGGCTATATCTTAGCCATATTTTGGCCGTATCTTAGCCATATCTTAGCTCACAGACAGGATACGGGATGCCAATGGGCGTGAGTGGTAGTGGGTTTCAAGTTGAGGGCGTTTGAGAGAAGTGAGCTTGAGACTTGGTGTGTGATGATTAGTGGCCGTTGGAAGTGCAAATGAGCGCCAGCTAGAGCATAGGGCTGACAGGGCGCAAAGTTGGCCAGGTGAGAAGGTGCGAATGTGGTTGCGCTTTTGAGTGAGTCTTGAGAGAGAGAAAAAGGAAGAGGCTTCCCTTTTTGCTTTGGGAGAGTGAAAAAATTGGCCAGTTGATTGTGTTCGAGTGGTGGCAAAGCTCAAAGTTTCATCGCTTGGCGCAATTGGTGGACGCAATTGGTAGGCCATTTTGGACTATTGTGAAATTTGCACTTTTTCTTCATCTCCTTTGGCTCCTTTGGCTCGTGCCAGCAGCAGTCTCTGGAGGGCCAAGACTCTGAAGGGCAGAGGTGGCCAAGACTCGTGCCTGACGAGTCCTTAGCCAGTCCTTAGTGGCTGCTTTGCGTCTTCTTTTTGGGCTGCCCATTTGACTGGCCGGCCAAGCAAACAAACAGACAGTCTCCACTCTTTAGGCTCGCCCACAAACAAGGAGTTTGACACACGCGCGCAGACACACGCGCACACGCACAGGCTCGCTTACAGTCAATTGAACACTTGGACAGACAGTCGTCGGAGCGTCAGAACGGCCGGTTGGCCAGAGTTTGGTGCTTGCAGTTGGCGTGCTTCTTGTCGTGTGGTTGTTCTGTGTTGTGTGGCTGTTCTGATGTGAAGGAGGAGGAGTTTTGCTTGCGGGAAGAAGATAGGGAAATTTGGAGTCAGATTTTTAATCAACAAGTCTCGTTTAGGAGCGCTCTTCAAGGATTGCAAGCAAGCAAGAGAGAGAGAGAGAGAGAGACAACAGAGACAGAGACTAAGATTGAGATTGAGAGCCTACTTTAGTGGCTAGACCTTAGCTGTAGCGCTGCTTTAATGAGCCCACGTTTGAGCGCCTTGCAGGAGGAGGAGGCGGAGAGGAATTAGAGAGTGTGGCTTGGGTGTTACTATTATTTGTTTGTTTGTTAAGTAGGGAAATAAAAAAACAGTACAGGTTGGCGGCAGTGCACGTGTAGCACGAGTAGCAGCACTAGAGGGTGTCTGTGTTTACACTCAGCGAGCAGCACAGTTCGATTTGCAAACAGTTTGCTGCAAGAGGCAGCCCAGTGGAGAAATCACAGAGAGATCCAAATTGGTGAAGATGTTTCCAGGCCCAATTGGACACTGTCCACCCATTGGCGAGCTGCCAGGCGTGATCCTGCAAAAGAGCGGCCCTCTGGAGGCGACTGGAGCCCGTTGGGAGGCGAGCGAGTGAGAGTGGGCGCCGCTGCACAACAAAACTCCAAGCTCAGACACGAGCATATCAGATACTGTCTCCCCCTCGCCACAAGAGCGCTGCCGCCAGAGCCTGTTTGTTGCGCAAACTAGCGAGCCAAACCTGTGCCAAGATTGTTAGTTTAGACAAACTTGATTGAATCACACGAGAACACACAGCCAGAGAGAGAGACACACCAGAAGTCTAATTGTTGCTGATCCTGCTCGTCAAATCCGCAAATCTTCAAGCCTTCAAACCTTCAAATCCTCGAATCTTCAAGTCTTCAAATCGTCAAATCGTTAGAAGAGCAAAGGAGCATAAGAGCAACCTCGAAGACAGCTCAGTGTGGCCGCCGAGGCAGAGGATAGGCTGAAACCTTGCAACTTTGTAGATTGGAGAAGAAGCGAGTGAAGAAAGAGGCTTTACGACACACACAGAGAGACATAACTCGAAGGTCGCCTGCAGGAGAAGAAGGAGGAGCAACATTTGAGCAACGAGATCTTCAGGAAGACACTTCCACGTGCTTCGTTTTCCAAAAACGATTTCGGGGGCGTTGCGTCGAACGATCTCTTGATACAGACACCATTGTGCAAACAGAAGACTCTAACAACAAGCTCGATAGAATCAATCCGAAGAGGAAGAGAAACAAAAAGAGCAACAAGAACAAGAGTTTCTGTAAACAAGAAGAACGCCAAAATAAACAAAAAGAGAAACAAAAACAAAAAGAGCAAAAGCAACAAGAACAATCATAAACAAAGAGGCCCAGATTCTGGAGGCCCAAAGAGTTGGGCACGCGAGAAACACATTGGCCCCAAGCAGCGCGGCAAGAAAAAGTCGCGCGTCTGCAGAGCGACCGAATCCCAGCGGCAAGCAAATAGGGCGCTCTAGGGGCGAAAAGGGTGCCTCTTGTGATCCAAAGAGCCAGAGAAACAGGAAAGAGATGTTCAAAGTTTATTCACAAACTACACTCAAGGCCGAGGGCTGCACCACAAGGCGGCGGAAGAGCCGAAACGCCTCGATGGGCGCCCTCCCGGCGGCCTGGCCAGCGGTGCTCCTTGTGGTGGGCTGCTCGCTGGGCGCTAGTCTCTGGCCGGCTGAGGCGAGCCAACCCGAGCTGAGCAGTGCAGTGAGCTCGTCGTCCCAATACTACTCCTCCGCCAGCCACTACTACCTCGAGACGAGCGGCTCGGAAGTGCCCAGAGTGGCGGAAGTGGCCAGAGTGGCGCCCCTCGAGGCGAAAGAGCAGCTGGAGGCAGCCCCCAGCACTGCCCAGGCGTCCAGACAAGAGGCGGCGAGCTCGGCGGCGAGCTCGGCGGCGCGCCTTCCGGCCGGCGAGAGCTGGTCTTTAGGAAGCGGCGGACTGAGTCTGGCTGGGGGCGAGGAGGACCTGCGGCTGCGGCCCGAGTTCGCCTACGACTACCACTCGAACATGCCGGTGATCACGAAGCGCGAGCTGGCTAGCGCCGTGAAGCAGGCGGCCGCGCTCGTGGACAGACGGCTGGGCTCGCGGCCTTCCGGCGGAAGTGAGGCGGCGGCGGACAAAGAAGAGGGAGCGGAAGCGGAAGAGGAGCCCATGGAGCCGGGTTCTGCGGGCTGGCTGGCGAGCCAGATGATGCACCGGCCGGCCCCTCACGAAGACCCGCTGGTGAGGCGGCAGACGCGCCAGTCTTTGGTGAGCGAGCAGGCGACCAAGCTGCTGGCCAAGCAGCACAAGCTTAGCAGGGCGCAGATCTTGCGCGGCCTGCCGCTCATCAGCGTGGAGAACACCCCGCTGGGCAGGGACTGTCCGCGGGCGCTGCGCCAGTGGAGCTGCGCGCCGGGCCTCTACAGGTCGCTCAGCGGCCACTGCAACAACGTGCAGAACCCACACTGGGGCGCCGCCATGGGGCCCTTCGCGCGCCTCGCCGCCCCCAACTACGCCGACCACGTGGGCACGCCCCAGCCCAGCGCCAGACGCCCCCTGCGGCCGCCCACGAGCAACAGCTCCTCCTCTCCAGCGGAAGCGGAAGTGGCGGCAGCCGGCGAGCTGCTGCCGTCGGCGCGCCAGGTGTCGCTGTTGCTGGGCGAGCTGGGCCGCGAGGCGCAGGCGCAGGCCCAGAAGGAGCACGCGCACATGACCACCATGCTGAGCTTCTTCGGGCAGTTCGTGTTCCACGACGTGGCCTTCGTGGCCCAGCTGGGCAGACCTATGCGCTGCTGCCACGCCGCACACAGACACCCCGAGTGCATGCCCGTCGAGCTGGAGGCCGAGTCTTCGCAACAGTCAGCGCAACAGTCAGCGCAGTCAACGCAAACCGGAAACTACTGCCTCGACTACATCCGGTCGGCCACGGCCGCGCGCGACGGCTGCAACCTGGGCCCGCGCGACCAGCTGAACCTGGTCTCCGGCTACCTCGACGGCTCGGCCATCTACGGCTCCAGCGAGAGTCAGATGCGCGCCTTGCGCGCCTTCGCGGGCGGCCGTCTGCGCTCGCAGCGCCTCCTGCCAACCGGAAGCGGCGCCGGAAGTGGCGCAGGAGCGCAAGTGGCTGGCCAGCAACAGGCTGCGGCGCCCCAGCAGCAGGCGGCGGCGCTCGAGCTGCTGCCCCAGCTGAGGCCCAACGAGACGGACGAGCCCCACTGGCTGGCCGCGCTTGAGGGCTGCAGCCAGATGGCCCAAATGCGCGCCAAGCAGCAGAGTGTCGAGCGGCCAAATGCTGGCCGCCAGAGTCTAGCTCAGGGGGGCTGCTTCCAGGCGGGCGACCTGAGGGTGAACGAGAACGTGGGCCTTGCGCTGATGCACACCATTTGGATGCGCGAGCACAACCGTCTCGCGGACCAGCTGGCTCGCCTCAATGGCCACTGGAACGACGAGCGACTGTTCCAGGAGGCGCGCCGCATCGTGGTGGCCCAACTGCAGCACATCGCCTACACGGAGTTCCTGCCGCCCATTTTGGGCCCCCAACTGGTGGAGCGCTTCAACCTGAGCAGTCTACCTGAGGGCTACAGCGACCAGTACGATCCGCAGCTGAACGCCGCCACCGCCAACGAGCTGGCCAGCGCCGTGTTTCCCTTCATCCTGTCCACCATTCCGGACTCGTTAGAGCGCTACAACGAGCGCCTAGAGATCATGGGCAGCACCCAGCTGAGTGCCACCTTCATGGAGCCCGGCGAGCTGCTGAAACGGAACCGTTTTGGCCAATATCTGACAGGGATGATGTCGCAGAGCGCCATGGAGCCCGCGCTGGCGCTCATGCCCATGGGCGTGGCGCAGATGCCCGCCGAAGTGCGCGCAGACGCGGCAGGCGCGGGCCAGCGGGCGAACAGTTCGCGCGTGGGCGCGCCCGCGCCCGACGCGCACCAAGTGGACGCGGCCGCGCTCATCATCCAGCAGGGCCGCGACCACGGCGTGCGGCCCTACTTGTACTGGCGGCGCGCCTGCCAGCCTGGGGGGCCGCCGCTGCGCTCCTGGGCCGAGCTGAGGCCCGTGTTGGGCGCGGCCGCCGTGGACAGACTGCGGCGCGCCTACTGGTCGCCCGAGCAGCTGGACCTCTACCTGGGTTTGCTGGAGCGGCCGGCGGCTGGCGCCTCGCTGGGGCCCACCTTCGCCTGTCTGCTGGCGCGCCAGTTCCACCGACTCAAGTTTGGCGACCGCTTCTGGTTCGAGAACGACCTCCCGGGGCTCGCCTTCACCACCGACCAGCTCCACCAGATCAGACAGTCCTCGTTGGCCAAGGTGCTGTGCCGCAACGCGCAACCATCGCTCACCTTCGTCCAGCCCAGCCCCATGCTCGCCAGCGACCCATTCCTCAACGCCTACCAGTACTGCTCGAACCGGGCGCTCGAGGAGCTCGACCTGGGCCCCTGGCGCCAGACCGTCTCCTCCGCCCAGCAGCTGGCCGACGAGCAGCTGCTGGGCCGCCTCATGGCCAGGCCGGGCGCCCAGCCCGAGCGGCTGGCCCGCGGCAAGCGACTCGTCCAGCGCCACGCCCAGCTCATCGGCCGCCAGCTGGAGCTGGCCAGCGGCCAGCTAGACCTACTGGCTCGCCAGCAGGCGGCCAGCGTACGCCGCGCCGCCGCCGCAAAGGCGCGCGCCCGCCGCCACTCCGAAGCTAAGCTAGCCAGCCATCCGGAAGGCAAGCAGGAGGCTAAGCTGGCGGGCCACGCCCACCCCGTGGCCCACTACAGACACTTGGGCAGACCGAGGAGGCAGGCGCTGGTGCTGGCCAACCAGTCAGCGGTGCTGGAGCTGGCCACGGGCGAGGTGCTGCGGGCGATCCTTAGGATGGGCCGCGACCCCGACCAGACGCAGAGTCTGCAGGCCGAGCTGCAGGACTTCCTGTACACGCTGGAGAGCGACCAGCTGGCCAGCCTGATGGACAATCTGGCCTCCAGAGAGGCCCTGGAGCGCCTGGTGGGCAGCGCCAACAGCAACTTCCTGGACGAGCGCCAGCGAGCCAGCTTGGCCTCGAGCGGCGACTCAACACTAGTGCGCGCCGCAGACTCGCTGAACGAGCTCCTGGACACGCCCACGGCGCGCTTGGGTTCAGGTGCGGTGGGCGACACGCCTCCGCTGGTGGCGAGCTGCCACGACGAGGGGCGTGTCTTCCCGTGCGACCACACCAGCCCCTTCAGGACCATCACGGGCTGGTGCAACAACCTGCAGCGGCCCAAGTTCGGCCAGAGCTTCACCATGCACGACCGGCTGCTGGCCAGCGCCTACGAGGACGGTTTTGGGGCCCCGCGCTCACTCAGTGTGGTCGGACGAGCGGCCCAGGCGAGCGGTCGGTCTTCGGACGCGGCCACGCCCCCGCGACTGCCGTCCGCCCGCCTGGTGTCGACCCGCATGCACGAGGACCGAACGCGCGCACACGCGCGCTACTCCCTCGCGCTGATGCAGTTCGGCCAGTTCGGCGTGGACCACGACCTCACGGTCACGCCCCAATCGGTCGCACTCGACGGTTCGCTGCTCGACTGTTCGGCCTGCGACTCGCAGCGCACACTCCACCCCGACTGCCTGCCCATCGAGGTGCCCCCCGACGACCCGCAGTTCGGGCCCGCGGCCACGCCCACCCTGGGCGCGGGCCCGCGCTGCCTGGCCTTTGTGCGCTCCCTCAATGGGCAGACTGGCCTGGGACCGAGGCAGCAAATTAACGCCCTCACTGCCTATATTGATGCCTCCGAAATCTACGGCTCGGACAACTGCGAGGCAAAGTCGTTGCGCGCCTTCCAGGGCGGCCGGCTCAACGCGTCGAGCCATCCCGCGGGAGGGGCGTGGCGCGAGATGCTCCCGCTCACTAGGGCGAATCGGGAGTGCGCCACGCCCAACGGGTTCTGTTTCCACGCGGGCGACCAGCGAGCCAGCGAGCAGCCTGGCCTGTCGGCTTTTCACACAATCTTTATGCGCTTTCACAACTCTTTGGTGACACAATTAGCAAGCATTAACAAACACTGGAACGACGAGAGACTGTACCAGGAGGGGAGAAGGATTGTGGGCGCGCTCATGCAGCGCATCGTGTACACCGAGTTCGCGCCCCGCCTCCTGGGGCTGGACTACATGAGTAGGTTCGATTTAATGCTCAAACAGGCCGGCTACTCCGACCACTACGACCACTCCTGCAGCGCCAGCATTCTCAACGAGTTCGCAAGCGCCGCCTTCCGCATGGGCCACAGTCTCATTAGGGGCACCTTTCCCCTGTTGAACAAACACTACAAGCCTCTAGGCAAAGGACTACAGTTGCGCACCGCCTTCTTCAACTCGCAGCGCATGCTCACCGAACCAAACCTGCTGGACTCCATCCTGAGAGGAATCGTTTCAACGCCAATTGAAACTCTCGATAATTCAATCACCGACGAACTGACCAACCACCTGTTTGAGCGGCCTCAGCGCGCCCACTCGGGCATGGACCTGGTGGCGCTGAACATCCAAAGGGCCCGCGACCACGGCATTGGCCCCTACAACTCCTACAGGCAACTCTGCAACCTCACTCGCGCCCGCACCTTCGACGAACTGGCCCCGGAAGTGCCCCCGGAGCTGATCAAGCGCCTGGCCAAGCTCTACCAGTCGGTGGACGACGTCGATCTGTTCACGGGCGGCCTCAGCGAGACCCCTGTGCACGGCGGCATCGTGGGGCCCACCTTTGGCTGCATCATAGGCACCCAGCTGGCCCGCCTCAAGCGCTGCGACCGCTTCTGGCACGAGACCAGCGACCCTTACCTAAGGTTCAGCCTTCCCCAACTGGCCGAGATTCGCAAGCTCAGCCTGGCCAAGGTGATCTGCTCCCAATCGGACCACATCGACTCCATCCAGCGCAACGCCATGGACCTGCCGGAGCCCTTTTTGAACCCGCGCGTCCCTTGCTCCAGTCTGCCCTCCCTCGACCTCAGTCTGTGGCGCGAGCACGACAAGTTCTGCCTGCTCGGCGCGAAGCAGGGCCTGAGCCAGCGCCTGAAGCTGGAGCTGGGCCGCAGCAAACGGGTCAGTCCCTGCAAAAGCTGCACCTGCACCCTCGAGGGGCCCGCCTGCCGCACGGCCAAGATCGACTGCCTGAAGCTGGTGCGCAGGCTGGCCGGCCAGAGCGTGGGCCAGGTGCTGGCCGACCGGGCCTGCGCCGTGCAGTGCGCCTGGGCGCTGGACGCGCAGCTGCTGCGCCGCCAGCAGCAGTCGGCCGCCAACGGCTAGAGACTGCCTGCCACGCTGGTGCAATAGACCAGGCTGGGGACTGTGTGCGGCGCGCTCAGCTGGAGACTGGCTGCCCGGCCGGCAGGGCCCAGCTCGCGACTGGCTGGCCCGGCCAGCTGGAGACTGTGTGCGCGGCTGCCAGAGGCCGACTGGCAACTGTGTGCGCGGGCGAATGTTGTTGTTGCTTGCTCGCGGGCGGCCTGCACTCGGCCTGGCCCACGCGCATCAGTGTCAACACCAGCGTGTCGGTCACCTGCTGCATGAACGACAGGTTGTCCTCCGTCAGCAGATGCTCGTCGTCGCAGGCCAAGTGGTAGCAGCGCATGTACGACCGCCGCCAGGGCCCTAGGTCGGTCAGCAGAATGGCATTCAAACTCGGGTGGTTCATGTCCGGCCGCAAATTCACCGACTTGTTCACCGCCTGAGAAATCAGTTCGGGAAACCAGAAGGAGGCGTGGTCGCTGCGGAAAAAGTCCTTCCACACATGCCGCTCGTCCCTGTTTGGCTTCCGGGCTTGGGGCAGCTCGGGCCTCATCGCCTTGAAGGTGCGAGATTCGAAGCCCAAATCCACCCAGGCCGAGCGGAAGGTGCGCTCCAGATAGTCGTCGTGGGTCTTACGCGCCCAGGCGGCCAGGAAGTCGCCTCGGTTCTTCTCGCGCTCCAGCTCCTCAAAGAAGTCGCCCATTCTCTGTTGATTAGTGACAACAAGTTTGGTTGTTTTCGCAAAATTTTAGGAAGTTTTAGGTGGTTCAAGGAAGACTGTTAGTGCTCGGGAAAGATGGTTGATATTTATGAAGATAAGGAGAAGATATTTTTCAACACTATTCAATATTGTTCAGCTCGAAAATGACACTCTGGAGGAGCTCAAAAAATGCTGGAATTGAGCTCGAAAAGTGCAAATATCGAGCTCAAAAAATGAAATATGAGAAATTCAGCTCAAAAAATGGAGAAATCGAGCTTAAAATGTGCAAATATCGAGCTCAAAAATGGAGAAATTTAGCTCACTTTGCGGAATACTTACGCTCTTCAGGCCCACCGGCAGAGTCTGGCTGCCAACCTCTTTGTCGCGCACCAAGATCATGTCCATTATGTAGGCGCCGATGAACTTTGATTGATACTTTTCGAGCTCGTAGGGGAAGAGATAGTCGTTGACAAAGAACTCGCTTCCGTACTTGCCCTGCTCCTCGTAGTCGAACCAAACTAGCATCACTGTGTTATTGAATGAGCACCGATTTGTTGAGATCAGACGGGCAATTTCGAGCAAACAAGTGGAACCCGAACCATTGTCATCAACGCCCGGCGCTTTGGTGGCCGAGTCCCAATGGGCGCCCACGAGGACTATTCGGTCGTGTTTCGTTTGCCTGTAACGGCCGGGCAAAATGCTGATCATGTTGTAACTAAACGATGGCCTATCTCTAACATTGAATCTTGACTTTTGCAAAAACGATGTCTCAAAGCCCAACTCTAATAGGCGCCTTATTACACCCTCCCTAACGAATTCCTTCTGGCGTTGGTCGTCATGAGATCTGGGTTTTGTGAAAAATTTGGCAAACGTTTCCAAAATGGGCTGCCTCTCGCTGCGCGGCGATTGGGCCGCGGAAAATGGTTGCAAAATAGAAAGTGACACTCCTTGGGCCACATTGTTGTTGCCTGTTTGTTCATCTTTTTCTTCTGATACTGTCGTTGCATTTGTTGTGTTCGTCGTTGATGCTGATAAAGTTGTTGTTGTTGTTGTAAATGTTGTTGTTGATTTAAGATTTGATAAGGTTGAGTTTAAAATGGCGCCGCTGGCCAACACTGAATGGTGTTCACTTAGGTGCACCTGAATGCCGGTGGTCAAGATTAAAAGGTTGCAGAGAGTTAGTAGAATGGACATGGTTCTTGCAGCATTGGCGCTCTTTGGCCGCCCAAATGTTTGATGGACTGGTGTTGGCTCCGAGTGGCTAGCTTCCACTCGACTCGATGGGGGAGCCTCCTTGTTGCTCTGGACATGCACTCCAATTGCGACAGAGACAATCTCGACTAATGCTGGTTGCTGCTGCTGGTTGTGATTGTGATTGTGTGGTGGATAAAACCAACTCTGATTGAATGGGCCAATTTTGGTCTGCTTCAGTTGGAGGATTTAAAAGCAATAGAGTGTGGTTTTTTAAACTTGTCACCAGCGAGACACGGTGGGCGGTGGATGGCGGTTGGCAAGCTAGCGAGCACAATGTTCACACACAATGTTCAGTTAAAAGGGCCAACCAACAACAGCAATGAATCGGCACTTCGTGAATCCCGAATCGCAATTGCCGATCAGAGCCGCCGGCTCGTCCGCACACTGCAGACTGGAGTGCGTGCGCGCCAGATGCATCTTGTGCGCCGCCCGCGCCTGAGCTCTGGCGCCTTTCGCGTGGCCCTCTTCTTCCCCTCACAACGGCAAACCAAGGCTCTCTCTGTGTCTCCTCTGTCTTCGCGTCGCCACAGGAGCCCTATGGCGCTTCTCGCCCACCACTTGTTGCTCAAGACGTCCTCTATGGCAAGCCCAAGCGAGAGTGCTCGTCTGTCTATGCGACTGTCTCTGTCTGTTCGCAATAAACCCACTCCAAGGCGAGGGGCTGGCGCCACTCGACTGAGACTCGGCAGGCCAAACGCACCAAGCATGACTCCTGCCACTCCTGCCGAGGGGGTGACAACAGCGGGGCCGCAAGAGCTGCCGAGACCGCCGCCATGGGCTGATTATTATTATTATTATTATTTCTGATCGTCATCCATCAGCGCAAAACAATGTCTGCCGCCAGGCAACGCGCGCGCGCACACACACACACACACGAACACAATGCCCATCAGCATGGATATACAAATGGTGTATATACAAATTGTGTGTATATCCAAATCATCGGCCGCCCAGGGAACTCGGTGGCCAGATAACAATAAGCGAACGTTCTTGCGCCTTTCCCCTGGCAGACAGTCTCAGGGAGACGAGCTTAGCTTTCTCGCTTGCCATACGCCATTTGGAGAAGCAGCACGACGCTCCATTTGCGGCCACTGTTTCCTGATATTTCCTCTCCTCCTTCTTCTCGCCATCGCCGCTTTCCCGTTCTCCTTACTGTCAACTCATGGTCCACCGTTCGCGCTAGCTAGTCCCCAATGGGCGCAGTTCAACAATCAGCGCAACAGCAAGACTCCTCGAGACAAGCTCGACGACACTTGGCGCCGCTCGTGGTCCCCGGCGTCTGTGGGCAGCGCGTGAACTTGCTGAACTCTCTCCTCACGAGATCCACTCTTTGTCTCGCCCTCTCGGCTGGAACATTTATCGCCAGTTAATACAAACCAGCTCGGGCTCCTAACGGACAGCTGAGGCCGATTGAACCAGTTGCACAAATTCCTGGCCGCTCATTCCGATCGGCCCACTGGCCAAACAATCCCATTTGGCGGCTGATGAATTATTCACGAGCTCTCTCTCTCTGTTTGTTGCCAATCTGTTTGTTGTGAATCTAACTTACGGAGAGAGAGTTCAGATCGAGATCAGGAAGAGGCGAGCGAGAACAAAGTTCATTTGTTTCCACTCCCAGTGAGCAGCATGAGCTTTCAAAGTGGCTTTTTGGCGCTCTTCTCCGCCTAAAGTGAACGGTTCATTGATCCAGAATTCAGAGAACCCAACACGGAGAGACCGTTAGCTCTCAGGTTCCTGTGAGTTGTCAAAGTGCTGCCATTCATGAGTGTCGATCGGTTTTCTGCTCACTCGACGTGTTAACTTGGCTCAAACTTTCACTGAAATATTAACCCTAATAAGCGCCACTAATCATCGGCAGTCTGCCTGTTTTCCTCCCTCCCAATCGAACACCATTGCAAGCGCCACCATTTGCTTTGCAAGTCTCTTTTCCTTCCTCCACCCTACGAGACACCAATTTGCCGCCCTGTCTCCCACCAATAATAAAAGCTCCCCATTCACGTGCACACTCGAAATCTTCGCCTTGACTCAGTTAGAGAGCTCTGGCTTGACAATGGGCCTTAGGCAGCGCCTCCGAGCGTTCGCACCTTAGCATTGTTTACTGTGCACCATTTTGGCGCCCGGGCGTGCATTCTCGCCTTGTCGGCCGCCCTCTAGCAGTGAGAACAGTGAATATTCAACTCCCTCTACATGTTCACGGCCCAAGTGTTCATCCATCCTGGAGCCTGTCACTAGCCCACTTTGTCCCTGAGGACAGGTGAACCGATAGGCCAGCCAAATGGACAAGCATTGTTCACATGGATCGTCTAGACGGCCAAATGTTTACGACAAGTGAACTTCATTCAATAGGTTGTTTGCCAAACACTTTGCCTGGCCTTCAGTCCATTTCTTCTAGATACTTTTATCAAATAGAAGGCTCGCAAGATGAAGGACGACGATAATGACGTCGACGTCCGTCTTGATTGTCTGGGGAAATTCATAAACAAGCAGTGAGAAATGTTCTGCTGCGATCCTGCCAGATTGTGGCGTCTGTCATGAACGTGATCGCCGAGTTCGTATCGCAAGATTCTAGCCAATCTTCCTGAAGCGATGGATTTCCAAATCTTCTATTCGGGATGCGCGACACTTGTTGATCTGTTGCAGAAATTTCCTCAAGAAACTCCCTTAAGAAACTTCCTTAAGAAGTTCCCTTAAGAAATCCCGTAAGAAAACCCCCCGCGTCAGTGTGCTATTCAAGCTCGCCTCCAACCGGTTCTAAGTGTAGAGGTTCTGGCTGCCTCTTTGTAATCGGTACTACCATTTATCGGCTGAAATGGCGATTGACATTTCGACATTGAGGGTCCTGCAACGTGTTGGAGTTATTTTCACCGACGAATAGGTCCAGCTAGAACCGTTAGGCGATAGCAGTACCCTTTGTACAGCTCAGGGCAGTAACTCTGTCCCCTTTGTCTTCGATTTCTGCCTGTAAATCTCAGGCAATGTGCTAAAAAGCAATCTAAATCTGCTCGTTTCGTTCAATGAAATTATCTATGAAGGCATGATCATAATCATGTGGAACGTTTGCCCAATATTCTGCTCGCCCTCTCAGCTCACAGGCAGAGACGTCCTCACATTCTGGCACACTGCAATGAAAAGTACATCAGTCAAATGATCACAGACACACAGGGGGCACAGGATGGAGGCGGGAGGGCAAACAAATTGACAAACACTTTCCTACTTAGTCTATATTTGCTTGTGTGACCATTTCGAACAAATGCAAATGGATAACATTCGCTGATGACGTCATCAGAGGAGATCATCAGATCTGTTTAAGACCATTGCTAATGAGATGAGAATTAGAGTATGACTTTGTGATGGTGGTGGTGGTGGTGGTATTCAGCTTGGCCGATAACAACGATTGACTAATTAATTCAACTGATCAGTAGAATCTCCTGTTGCACTCATCAAAGGCCAACCAATCGTCTTGCGGATCCACAGAGATTAGATTATCATCAGTGCCTAGTCGTCGAATGTTGTTTGAGGAAATGCTTGGGACCCAGCCCCTGGGACAGAGACGCGAGCTAATGGCACGCCTCGCTTGAGGGTTAATATCTGACATAAAATTGATCTCAATGGTGTTGACTTTGATTGGTGGTTTTGTCGCTCCAGGCTGATGATATATTGACTGTTGTTTGAATTGTTGCTCTCTTAGAGCTACCACTGAATTATCGGCCGAATTGCGCACTTGCATGAGGGCTGAGACGATCCGGGCGGGCCTACGTTCTGTTAGATATAAATATGAGAATACATTTGGCGCTAATTGATTGACAACAGTTGCATTGGACCTATCTCCACGATCGTCAATTAATTCCAACTGAACACGCCAGCGGTTCTTTTTGGCCTCTTTGGCTAATTCGGTGGATAGTTCAAATCTGACTAATATTTGATAATGTTGCAAACAATAATATTCATTGGAGCTAGTTGCAATGAAGAGCCTTTTCCCGGGCCATTGTTGTCTAAGTGGAAGTGGGCCCATGTTTTCGTACTGAAAGGGGAAGCCCATAAAAAAGCACTGGGAATTTAATTCGTCGCATTGGCCACATTCGCCCGCAATGAAAGCGGGCCAATCGCGACACTCGTAGGCCACTTGCTGGCAGGCTGTGTTTGTGAGCGGCGAGCTGGCCACCTCAGTGGAACGAGTGTGACTCTCTGAGAGGACCCGTTTTCGTCTGAAGACCATTGTTATAATTGCCTGGAACATTGCATTCATGTTGTCCTTGCAGCCCGGCTGCGATGAGCCACCATTCACATAGACGTCCCAGTGGCCATGCTGGCCGGGCAGCCCTAGGAACACGTCGTCATAGTGGTACACGTCCACCTCGTAGGCGTCGTCGGGCGACAGCCGATCGGTGGGCGAGTTGGAGAAGAGTTTTCCAAAACAGGGCCCAGCCGCGTCGAGGGCAGTTATGCGGCCCAGCTTCAGGGGACGTATGCGTTTTCCCGCAAAACCGGCCACATGGGCGCCCAACGAGTGACCAATCAGGTGGAAGGACAGCCGATCGGCGCCCAATTCGGTCAATTTCATCAGGAAGTTGGCCAAAAAGCTGCCCATGGCGCTCACTCGGGCCGCCACTTGGCTGTATGAGCCGTGCGAGGCCACGCCCCAGTCCATGATGATCAAGTTGTGGCCACCAACAAGCGAGTGGCGCTCGAACAGGGCCCTGATCTTGCGCAACCAGTCGCTGTCCGGGTAGGACTGGGTGAAGCCGTGGATGAAGATGGTGGTCCGCTTGTGGGCCTCGAAGCCGGCCATTCGGATGAGCTCGGTGGGCGCCGTGGCATTGAGGCGGCGCTCCGAGCCCGGCTTCACGATGACAAAGGAGGGCTCAAAAAGGTCCGGGTCCTCTAGGACGGTGCTCGAGAGGCAACGCGTCGAGTAAGGCTCCACGAATCGCTTGTGGTCGATCACGTAGGAGTTGGTGGCAATGAACTGGTCCATGGTGCCGGGAAACGTAAAGTTATCGTGGGGCATAATTATCTGATCCACTCGGTCCGCCTGTCTGAGCAGAGCGCCGTTTCCGGCAACTGGGACGAGATGAGGCGGGGGCGGGGCAACCAGCAGGGGTGGGCGTAGGTAGGCGGGAGCGGGAGGAGCAGCAGTGAGCGGGACGGGCGGGACAGCGAACGCCTGTGGGCGGGGCGACTGGGCCGTCCCGCGCGCGACAAACACGCTCATGCACGCCAGCACGACCAGCGGCGAGGCAGCGCTCCGGCTTAGGATTGGCAAGATTTTACTGTCCCTTGTGGCCGATGGGCCTCTTTGCTTGCGCCTCATTTCCGCCAGCGACCTTCTGGTTGTTTTGTTCGCGTCTTGGTGGTTCGAACCATCGTGATTGGGCCCCTGCAGGGCCTGGAAACGTTGGTATCTCTTGCCTTCCACTGTGCTTGCCTGCATGCTTGCCGGCGACCGGCGAGTCCAGTCTCGAAAGTGGGAAACTCTTCTGTTTGAGGTCTGGCACTGATATTTCTTAGCTTCTCTCACCAGACCATGACACTAGTCTCTCCCACCAGGCTCACTACTGTCTACGAGAGTGCACAACAATGTCGTCGACCACCGACAGAGATCTCAATCTATCCTTAGATTTACAATCTACCGCCTGTTCTGCAGCCACCACCACTCACACTCTAGGGCAAACACCTTTGTTTGCCACGCAAATTGTCCTGTGCGAACGCAAATCAGCGCCTGGCCAAACTGAGCCAATAAAATTCGGATTGTCTGATCTAAATTCTGAGTCTGGTGGCTGATTTTCTCGCCCGAGTTTATCCCTTTTCTCTGGCACCATAAAGAATAGATGACAGCAAAGATCAGAGATGGAAGCTCGTCTCAGTTTAGTGCTCCCGCGGGGCATCTGCTTTTCGAATCATATGCAGCAGATGGCATTGGGAACACTAGTCGCTCGCTCTCTGTCTCTTTCCGCCAGTCTCTGTCTCTGTTTGGCTCTCCAATTCTCGCCTCTTCATTAACTCCTGTCACCTAAAGCAGACTGAACGGTCTCCCATTGGCTCTCTGACTCTTCGGCTCTTCCCCTTTTCGAACTGCTCACTTTGCGACTGTCGCACTCTCAAATTTGCTCCATTGGCTGCCATTGAAACGCGTGGCTAATTTCTGTCTCTCGATTAAGCCTTTTCGCCTATTCTTCTCTTCGGCGCGAATAAATTTCCACCCAAATTAGATGTAAATCGGACTGACGATTATCACAAGTCGCCTCGTTCGTCTGGCATTTCAGTTTCCAGTTTTCCACTTTGCCACTCTTCCACTTTTCCACTTTTCCACTTTGCAGCCGCCAAATCGGAAACCAATTGTGACCCACGACTGAGCACCTTTTTTGCTCATTTCAGCTCATCGTGAACGTGGGAAATCGCTGCTTGCAAATTTGGGAATATTCATCCTCCTCAATCGGAAACAATGAATCATTTCATCCTCAAGTTCACTTCCGACTCGCTCGCCAAACTGAATTCATTTCCTGCCAACTCGCTGGATCGCATCAAGCTGCTCAGCTGAGGGTCGCAATCGAGACTGAATTCAGCTGGCCGTGATTTGGCCAACTGGCAAGATGGATAAACACCAATCGAAGAGCGTCTAGACCAAGCGCTCAGCCAGTGCCAAGCTCGCGTGCCCGAATCACATGACCGCCGTGTTTGTGTTTGTGTTTGAGTGGTCCCCCATCTGTGTCTCATGGAGGATTCTCTGGGGGGAATTATTGCAAAATTTCTCCTTTCCATCCACACAGAGCGAGCCTCGAACGGAACTCAAGGAGCCGATTACAACATGGGCGCCAATTTCGCAACAGGTGGCGGGGTGAAAACTCTCAAGGGCCTCGCGAACGCGAGTTACGAAACTGGAAATCTCGCTCCGATGATCAACATGGCACGCTGCCTCGCTGAGAGATGATGACTCTCCAACTGGGCTGTGCTGGAGAGACACACGACAACCAACAGTTGGCCGATTGTTTTTCTGTCTACAGAGCCACACTTGTCACTGAGCTAGTCGGATGGTGGTGGCTTGCCAGGCCGGCGGGCGCTTCTCACATTGGTGGAGAGGAAAAGCATAGACTGGATGTCAATTGCAGATCTGCCCTCTGCTGTGCTGGCCGACAATCGACGTTGAGGAGCACTGGCTGGATGCGTCGTTTTGAGGCTGGCCATTATCTAACAAAAGGAAAACAATCCTTCCCGCTTCGAGTGGCCTATGCCTTCAGAGTCAGTGTATGTTTGTATGATGGCAAAGAGAGCATTGTGCCTTGCGGGCGTGCGATTGTGTGCGACACGCATTCACTTTCACACACTTCACATGCTGCATAGCATTCCATGCTGCAGATTGCATTGCAGCTTGTTCGCGCGACCACTGTAAGTGAGTGTAAGCTAGACAAGTGCACGAACCTCGCATGTGTGCATATTGGCTCGTCCGACTGGCTTGGATAAAGAGCAGCTTTTCGAGAGCCACATGAGAGTCGCATCGTGGTCTAAGCCATGCGACTGGGTACAACTGGCCGACTTGTTGCCGCCCGCCTAGTGCAGTTTTTGTCCTCCTTGCAGAGCCAGAAACACACAGTAAAACAGATAATGCAAGAAAGCCTGCCAGACAAATAGACAGAGATACTTTAACCGGTCTTAGTCGTTGTCTTGCCGCCATTGCTGCTGCTGCTGCCTCTGGCGTCGCTCAAGCATTGCAAGTGGTGCAGCCACCCGCCAAGGCAACCAACTCAACCAAGCAGGCTCGAGCCAGTCGTAAGCGAGCGACTTGAGATGGCAACCCTGCAAGTCTTCTTCCTAACTGTTGGCCTTATGACCAATGATCGACATAGGAGAGCCAGTAGGTGATGGAAATGCGCGAACTAGCTCGCTCGCTCTGCAGCCAAACTTGAAACTTTTCAACCTTAACAAGGGCCAGCTGCTTCAACTTTCAGACAAAGCTCGGCAAGCTTGCACTGCGCAGTCTTTCTCCACACTTCGTCTCACCTTCCTCTTTTCCTCTCTCTGTCTCTCTGCCAAGACAACCTCTGGTGATATTCTAGGGATTTCTCATGCCTCTTCCACTCGCGATCTGTGCTTCCTATGCCAAGCCAAAGCACACAGCACAAATTGGCTGCCTACGTTGGAACAGGAGAAATAATGAGAGGATCTTGGTAACTGTTGCATGCGAGCCACCACCAGAAGAGAAATTAAACCCCAATCGAACTGAGGCTCACTAGAGCACGAGCTATTATATTCCGTCTCCTGCTTTTTTCACGATTCATGCAAAATTAACGAAGAAACAAGTAATAAAGTCGGCAAATGCAACAAGTGGCAAGTGTCATCAAGCAAGCGAGAGGCAGATAGAGATCGAGTTTGAACCGACAGATAGGTGACTCATCGCAGTGGTAGGCAGCGCGTGCGCCGTTCCCATAGGCAAGGAGCGTCTCGTGCAGCCAGTATTCAAGAGCAAGCAAACGGTCGTCTTGAGAAGATCCTCCATAGTGGCTTGTTTTTAGCTTCTCTCGTCGCCACTTTGGACAAGACAGTGTGCCTGTGGTGGATAGACGACAATCGTCTTGCTAGAAATCCCAAGTTTAACTCAATCCAGTCCTCTCCCGTCGAGGCGCTCACCAGCCAATTGTGCAAAGAATCAAGATAAACAATGTGCAAGATTGCATCTCAAACCTGAACCAAATCCATTCTCCCTGCTTATTTTGACTCAATCCTCAATAAACATAAAGACAACAAACAGTAACCATAAAGACAACTTCCAAACAAAGGGAACCCTTTGCATAATCACCTGAATAGAATCCTCCATCTCCAAGGCTCAAGATTAGATTTCTGACTCATAGCAGAACACATCATCGACTAAATATTATTGAAATATTTGCATTTTCCAAGAAAGACTTTCACTTTCCAGTAACTAGCCCAGTCTAACAAGCAATCATGACATCAGTACGGCCCCTGAGCGAGGAGGTTAAGCGCCTCCTGCCCGAATGGCCACAAGGTCCTCTGACTGAGTGGAGGCAGAAGGCCACCTTCGATTGGCGCCAAATGAAGGTCCTATTGGACACTGAGGAGGTGGTGACATTCAAGGCAAAAGTGTGGAATATCTTGGAGAAAGACCCTCTGTTCAACAGGCCAGCGTGGGAAGAAATGTCGAGAGATGATTATAGAAAATTGACCTTCCTCCGAATAAGACGCCTGATCGAGTTCGATTTTGTTAACGAGGAGGACTTCATATTGAATCCAAATCTGGCCCCCGCGGTTAGCCAGTGCATAGGGCAGTTAGATTGGTCACTTGCCATGAAAAAGTTCATGTCGCATGAGTATTTCATTGCCTCAACAAGGGGCGCTGGTTCTCAGGAGCAGATAGAGTTTCTCAATCAGATAAAAAACTTTGACGCTTTGGGCTGTTTTTCGCTCACCGAATTGGGACATGGATCCAATACAAAGAGAATGAAAACAACCGCCGAGTTTGACCCAAAGACTCAGCAGTTCATATTGCATACACCAGATATTGAATCGGTCAAATGTTGGTCAGGTGGAATGGGACAGACAGCAACGCATGCAGTTGTGTTCGCCCAACTGAAAACGCCCGACGGTCAGATGCATGGTCTACACAGTTTCCTGGTCCCCATTAGAGACCCTAAAACTTTGCTCCCATTTGATGGCGTGAAGATTGGTGATATGGGCCCCAAGATTGGTCTCAATGGGGTGGACAATGGATTTTTGTTATTTAATAACTATAGGATATCTAAGGCTCTGCTGATGAACAGGAATGCCGATATAACGCCCGATGGTCGTTATGTGTCCAAAGTTGGTGATAAGAAGAAGAGGATGGGGGCCAGTTTTGGTATCCTATCAGCTGGGCGAGTGGGTATCATTGGAATGTCCATATTGAATATGGAAAAGGCTTTAACAATTGCAATGCGCTACGCATGCGTCCGTAAACAATTTGGACCAGATCCTGAGGACCCGGCGGGCTCACAAGAAATGCGCGAATGGCCAATCATTGAATACCAGAGCCATCAGTGGAGATTATTCCCCTACTTGGCCGCCTGCTACGTGCACTATCACTTCTATAGGTGCCTATTCCAAGACTATATAGACTTCTTCATCCGAGTCACCTACAATGGGGCCTCTCCCTTGGAGTTGGCCGATATGGGTGCAGAGATACATGCTCTAACCTGCAGTGGCAAGGCCTACGTTGGTTGGCTAACCAGGGACTGTATCCAGGAGTGTCGAGAAGCTTGCGGCGGTCATGGTTATCTCCAAGTGGCTGGTATTGGTTACTTGCGCGATGATCATGACAGTAATAACACATACGAGGGTGATAATAATGTGATTGTGCAGCAGACATCGAACTCGCTGATCAAATTTTACAAGGAAAGAGTGAAAAAGCAGACAACTGTCAATCAGGCTGATGTTAGTGTCTCCCAATCTTCTCCATACGAGACCATGAACTTCGTTTTGAGCGCCCACGACACAGTTCAGAATTACACCATGCCAGCAGATGGGCCCAAGACTTTGGAAGAAATCGTGGATGCCTTTAAATTTCTCACCAGCTACTTGCTCAAACAGACAAGTGATCGCCTAGACGAACAGATGCAGATGAACCACAACAGCCCATTCATTGCCAAGACACGCTCTCAAGTTTACTACGCCAAACAGTTATCTCTAGTGTTCTATGAGATGGTGGTGCTGGATAAGCTGCAGAAGAATTTCCCCAAGGAGAACAACGAGCTCGAAAGGTTGCTCAGACTTATGGGTTTGTTATACGGATTGTGGACTCTCGAAAAGTGGTCCTCATACTTCTACGAATCGAACAAGATCAAGTCGGGAAGTTTAACGCTAAAACTCATAAGGGAAAGGATCCTAAAGATATGCTCAGATATGAAATGCAACGCCCTGGCTCTCACTGAGGTCCTTGCACCTCCCGATTGGGTGCTCCGTTCGTCCATTGGAAGCTCCAATGGAAGGCTTTACGAAAATCTCTATGAAGGCATCACACAAGCTAAGGGGTGCTTCGAGAGACCTCAGTGGTTCGAAGAGTTCACAGTTCAAAAACCTGTTCTGGGGTCGCTGAAACCAAAGTTATGAATCAAATAGAGAATCTATCACTGATAGATTCTTGCTCTTTTTAGCTAAAAGCAATGCATCTTTCCGATAAGTTGGCCGTCGCGCTTACGATTATTAGTGGAATAAAAAGCGGGCAGGGCCGCTGGTAGCCAGTCAGTGGAATAAAATCGTATTCTGGTCTCAGAGAGTCTAGTAGGAGCTTGAGGATTTTGGCTATCTGTGAGGGGGAGTTTCCGAGCGGAGGGAGCCAACTGACGTCTAGTTGTTCCAATGCACCTTCCTTGAATTGAGTCAAGTTTGGTAAATGCGAGAAATGTGTCTAGCCACATCGGTGACTCATTGCCCACGAGCTTGCTAGATATTGATGGGATTATACACCTATCAAAGCTCCTTGCAAGGGGACTGAAATCTGGATGTCTACATTTGCGATGAACGGTGTTGTCTCGGATCTTCATGACAGGCTTTTACTCCGCAGTTGACCCACTTCACTATTGACAACTATCTTGATCAGACCAACACATGACCATGTCGTTTAAATTGGAAAGCCTCGATTCATCAATTGACTTTAGCCTCGGGATCTTTCTGGACCCCTCGAACTTAGAATTATTGTCCTAGAGGCCCAGGTAGGAAGGCCCAAGTTTTGGGTCCGTCCGTGCTCCTGTTGAGGACTGGGATTATTCTTTCTGAGGTTCTCGTCGGTTAGCCCATCGGCTATATCGGATTGCGGAATAAAGTAGACACCGTTATCATGTGAGGTCTATTTCGAGCAGGGGTTATCTCGTCTCCCATCAGCTGCAACTAACTGGCCGTAAGCTGCTGCAATAGTCAAAACTAAACCCATGGTATGAGGGGGCCTCTCTGATGGTGGGGCGATTTCCCTCCCTTATTGGCACACATTTGCTAGAGGAAAGACGGCCTACCAACAAGTCAGATAACCGGCACACCTGGAGAGGCTCAGAGTCAAACAACGTCGGGAAATGCTGCTGCTGCTCCCCCGGCTGCAAGCCAGACATGAAAAGGATTTAACCCAAGCGTGCAAGCAGCACGCGCACAACCTCAAAGGGGGCCACCACCAGCTTCTTGTCTGCGCGAATGCATTGGCGACGAGGAGGCTGCCCTGGCAATGGTTCCCGTGGTACCTCCCTGCGTGTGTTTCTGCGTGAAGCATGCATCGTGTTTGCGTGCCAAAACAAGAACGAGACAGAGAGAGAGAGAGAGAACGAGCACACGAGCACAATAATCCAAACAGATGTCCTCCTTTGCTGGCTTTGCCAGCGAATTGTGTGCCTGCGAGTCTGTGTTGTGCTCCTAATAAAATTCTGCCACGATGTCCACGCACAGGGTATCAGGGCATTTCGTTGGTCTGACTTCGAACTGAATCCACTCTTCACCCTAAGATGTCAACTTTTCGACCTGCTTCTGCCTCTTACTGTTCCTGCGGCCACTCCTTTTCGCTGGGCGTTTTAGTTCCCCGAAATCACTAAAATTTACCAAATGTTACACATTTTACTAGCAGTCCATGTGATCTGGTGCAGTAAGTCAAGCAAAACAATCCCAATAGGAGGGCATCTTAAAGACTTCCACAGCAATCACACAAAATTATTTCCGAGACGAATGAAACCCTCGATTATTATCAGATAGTTTTCTCACATTCGCGATGTTCTCTTCGAGCTCGAAATCCTTCGAGTTTCCGGATCATTTATGAATGTCTACTTATACCTTGGGAAATCATTATTCAACCATATCAAGCAATAAGAGAGCGAGAGCTTGGATCCCATTCAAGCCGAACTCGCACAACAATCAGCATTGGCCACGCCATTGATTCTCACTTATAGAAATCTTATAGAATATTGCTGATCTTCAAGACCCAACAGCTCTTCAATTCAAAAAGGTCAACATCTCTGAGTGGCTAACATTGTTGATAATGGGGAAAAGTAACAAATTCCTATTGACAACCAAGTCTCATTCATCAACCCGGGTCAATCCATATGATAAGATCACGTTGAATGCTTTAAATGTCAGTTGTCCAGACAAACAGATCATCTTGCCAAAATTAGAAAGCAATGGAGCACATTTGATTTTCATTGAATTATACTCATTATTTATATTCGTAATTGCCTTAGGAACACAGTATCTGAATATCCATCGTTCATTCTGGTGGCTATCACCTAAGGCTAGAAGTCAACAACCATTAAGTCACAATCATTTAATTGATTCGGATGTTTCACAATTCTCACTAATATTTATTGGACAATCATCGATAATTACGATCCTAAGAGCATTGATGAACAAGACAACCATTCAAACCAAATTGAACTACATAGTTGCAAAACGATCTTACTATCAAAAT
>Ga0058701_10000435_pt1 | contig 29080 bp, 21 predicted proteins | sample AgamicOrMae_FD_97039 | JGI IMG/M metagenome (GOLD analysis project Ga0058701, IMG submission 97039) | Agave microbial communities from Guanajuato, Mexico - Or.Ma.e | ecosystem: Host-associated > Plants > Phyllosphere > Phylloplane/Leaf | place: Guanajuato, Mexico | collected 2012-06-04 | reverse complement strand
GCACTATCCGTCAAAAGTTTCGAGTACACTTTGCTACGGCGCACAGCTTAAAAAGAGACACCCCGTCATGTCGACCATCCGCAACGGGGCTCGCGTATAACCCTCTGTTCTGTGTAGCACTTTTCCAAGTTTTGTGAGTGCGCGCGCACGACGTGTACTCGAAACTTTTGGCGGACAGTGCGCGTTTCACGTCAAAACACTCTTGGCTCTGCTGTTCAGCCTTCTGCGGCCTGCGCAACCTAGTTTTGGCGCCGTTAACTTCACCGGAGAGACCTTTTCAGTGAGCATTCCTGTTGTCGGTTTGTTGGGTTCGGATTCCATCATTTTTGTTTGCTTCAACTATCCAAAAACTAAGGCTGGACGGAATGACCGGAACCAATCTCCAACGCCAACAACCCGGTGCAGGTGTTGCGACCAAAAAATCGTTATTGACAAGTTGTGAGCATGACAACCAATCTGACAATTCTGTGAACCAGGAGCCAATGCCAACAGACGACGGTACAGTGGCCTCGAACAGTGGTCAAAGCCCAAAATTTGATTCTTATCAAGGGGAGAAGTATTGGCAGATGAGATATGAACAACTCAAACATGACTACGATCACCTTCAGAGTGTCAACCAGAAACTTGAGGACAAATTGTTGACTATCGTGGATACATTCAACAAGAAGAATGACGAGCTTATGGCTGCAGTGGAGCGCGAGAAATCCACTTTGATGGCAGATGTCAACAAGTTGTCGAATAAGCTTGTTGATGCCCGAATCAAATTGCACGATTATGAAGAGAAAGAGATTCTCCACGCCGCCGAGTGCAGTTCACCATGTCACCGAGGTTCGGATGGTGCTCAACCTCGCCTCGAAGTGCCAATCATGAATTCGATCCACAACAGTCAGCCAACCAACACGGTCCCACCATCATCGGATGGACAGACCAATCCAGCACCGAGCAGGCCTAACTTGGCCGGAGCGCATAGAACCCCTGAGTGTCAGCAACAAATGATCGAAGATCCGAATCTGGTATAGGGCACTCAGATCTTTATTAACTCTCATCTCAGTTTCCTGGCCATTACTGGATATCGAGATCTGACATCGCCAAAATTCTCTCAACTAAACCTGAACTTTTTGGCTGCGGAAGAGATTTATTTTTGGTCTAACGATCGATAATAATCAGTAGATTTGAATAACTTATGTTACATGGGACGTTTTGGATCAGCTATATAGTTATTGAAAAATTGAACCTCGGTTCGAACTTCCTCTAGCTTGTCACCGCATCTCGTTATGATATGCTTCCTGACGAATTCTGGCGCAGTAAATTTCTTCTTAGTCAACTTACAGATGTACTTCTCACCTGGTATCTTTTCAAATGTATGCTGGTAGATGAAGTTTTCTACCTCCTCTTCGGAATTTCTCTTGCCAAGGTGCTTTTGTTCCGTCTCAGTTAAAGCGGGCTTATCCAGGAATGCATCAATCCGGGCTTGTTGGGCTCGAATAAAGTCTCTCAGCAGCATCTGGGGCTGGTCGCCGAATTTGTTTGGTGGATTAGGTCGCGCGAACATTATACCTATTCTTTGAGGCATATCATCTTCTCCTGAGTATTCAGTTGAAGCATAGTAATCGTATGAATGTACAAGCCTTAGGTATAATATGACGCTATCTAGTGATTTGAGTAGGTCCTGATTCTGGCTGAATTCGAATGCCTGAACTCCTTGTCCACCAATCCCGAGTATCTGCTCCTCTTCATTAGTCTCTTCAATAAGATGATCTTTAATGATATCTAGTTGGGGACAATCATCACCATCAAAATACGTCAGAAGCTTCGAGACATTCTTTAAATCAGCTTTGGCTGTCTTCTCATGACAGAACCAGTAATGGGTATATCTGATACGATTATTCATTTCCTTATTGATGATAGCCTTGGTTTCTTGACCATTGAATTTATGGGCATTGTAATCCCAACATAGTTTCCTCAACGAATCATGATCCATCTGTTTGTATGTGATCCAAGCACGTCGTTTGAAACCTTTATCTGGTTGCACTTCAGACATGGCGACCCGAAGAAAACCAGGATGTTGTGAAGCATACTCTTCAATCATCGCCTTGTCTATAGATGGGTGCACATTTGGTATGAATATCGAGGAGATACCGAAGTTCTTTCTAGCCTCTGGATTATCCAGATCCTCTATCGTTGCTCCTTCGAGCAGCAATGAGAAGTCCTCCAAGAATCGTGACAAAATGTCACTATGCTGTTCATCAACGGCCAACTCGCCCATATTATACTTCTCCACCAACTTATCATACAATTCCTTTCTTCTTTTTTTTGATTCTCTTGTAGCATCCTCAATTTTCTTCATTTCGATAGGTCTATACTTGTTTCTGAACCATTCTTCATCCTGGTGTTCTTTGAAGAACTTGTCAATGAGACGTCGCGTAAAGTCGGTCTTGTATTCACCATATCTTGTCAGAGCCTCTTGCTCATTTATGTCGTTACTTTGAGCTAAAATGAATTCTTTGAATGACATGAATCGTTTTCCATCATCTTCTATACCATGTCCAGGCGGACCAGGGGGTCCACCCATCATGTGAGGAGGACCTCTGGGTCCCAATCGAGGTTTCTTTGATATGGGCCCCCCAATGAAGGGCCGTTGGTTGTAGAAGCTCATTGTCCAAGTTTCAAGGAATTAAATTATAGAGCGAATACTGGTCGAAGATGGAAGATAGGGCTCTAGGGCTGGATAATTTGAAGGATTCTATTTTTACAAGGGGGAGGCTGAAGAGACAGAGGATAAATCCGTGGCGGCGCGTGCATGCTGATCAAATGCGGCACCATTTCTCATGCACCCTTGTTGTTTTTTCTACGCTTGAAAGACATGTGGCGGCCCATTCTAGCACAGGGCCACCTTCAATTGTTCAACCTTAGGTCCTCATCTTCAAGAGTGCTATGACGGCACAGTTATCGAATATTACTTGACGAAACATGATACCTTTCTGAATGATGCCAATTGGTATATTGATGAGACGTTGTGTTTACAACAAGCAAATCAAAATCACATCCATCGTTTTTAGCAGGAACCTCAGGCTAACCAATGTGCCACTATTAACGGATATCAATAGGGCGGGAAACTGTGATAACGCGCCAGTATCTAACGAAAGCCGTCAAGAAATCGTAGAAAAAGAGTTGAAGATAGACTCCCGAGTCAAGCAATATGCAAAACTAAGCAAAATCAGACTAACCGGATTCGTAACTTCGACAGTGTTCACCGGTGGATACATAGCGTCACAGTCTTTCATCAGCGAGCTCCCCCTTATAGCAACTGCTGCCATCGGTACATTTCTGTGCTCATCCTCGGCTGCAGCCCTGAATCAATTCCTTGAAACCCCCTATGACTCCCAAATGAGACGTACGGCCATAAGGCCGCTAGTCGTTGGCCAGGTTTCCCCTCTTGAGACTGTGATATTTGCTCTCGTAACAGGCTTGTCCGGGGTCACAATTTTAGCTAATTTTGTTAATGGACTCACTGCTTGTCTTGGAGCGGCAAACTTGTTATTATATTCATTTGTGTATACCCCAATGAAACGCTCAAATGTCGCAAATACCTGGGTTGGGTCGATAGTAGGCGCTGTGCCACCATTGATGGGCTCCACCGCAGTATTAGGGTATGTGAGTTTCGACGCAGCGATACTGGCTTTGATACTGTTTTCATGGCAATTTCCCCACTTCAATGCGCTCTCATGGAATCTGAGGCACGAGTATGCGAGAGCCGGCTACAGAATGATGTCTGTCGTGGATCCAGATCTCTGTAAGAGAGTTGCCCTCAGGCACTCTGGGTTCCTGTTGGCTTATACTTGTGCCCTGCCAATCTACGGGTCTACATCTAGTCTATTTACACTATGCGCTTTACCCTTGAATCTGCAATTCATCAGACTATCTTGGCTATTTCACAAAGAAGCCGATTCTGCGAGTTCGCGAAAATTGTTCAAATTTAGTCTCATCTATCTGCCAGCCATTTTGTTCATGTTAATTGTCACCCAACCCAGGCGTTCGAACGAACTGGTATCCGAGACTAAGCCGTCACTGGTTGGAATCAAGAGTGATGATCAGGAGGCAGGTGAAATTAGATGAGGTTTTCGGTAGGACCACCCTCGATGGAAGGAACGCTGTTCGGACAATAAATGTCACACCTTGTGATGGTTGCAGGGTGAGAGTAGTGCGTCACCACAAGTGTTGTGTGTTTGGATGTTAGAGCCTTTCATTCATGTGATTTAACACGAGAATTTTGCCCGAAAGTGACCTTTTGAGCGCGAGAGCATCTTGATGGATGAAAGGAAGATGAGTGAAAGCGACGAGCTTTTTGCCCATGCCTTTCGTCGCACTCTTGTTACAACTCCTCCTGTTCCACTAATTGGTCCCACATGGGCAACTTTTCACCCCTTCAACTAGAGCTTTTGCCACCTGTTGAGATGCCAATCAAAGTGCATGCTGAGCCGCCAATGTTGTACGGACAAGCTGCGAGTCAACTTCATTGTCTGCCAACGGCCGTTGACAATATATGGGCGTTCAACTGCAATTAAAGGCGCTAACTGGCTAACCACTGGCTGCCGTCACATTTGGCCGTCGACAAGACGAGCAACAAAAGCATCCGATCGAATTGAATTGTTGGCTGAAAAGAGCTCTGCTAAACGAATCAATTCAAGGTGAAGTTTAAGTTTGTTGGTAATGGCTCGGCATGACTTACGAGCCAACCTCTCGCCTAGCTTACCAGGAATCCATTGTCAGCTCCAGGCACTCAGTTCAATGGCCATAATGCATCTTGATTAACATGGCCCCTGGTGGCCAGGTTGACACTTTTTTTCTGTAAGTGTTTTCTTCCTTTCTGTCTCGGCCACCATTCTATTCTCGTGAAGTTGTGATGGCTTTTGCCTCAATCTCCAATCATCGAACTCCCTTAGAATATTGAGAGTCTTTTTTCTCCACTGGAGCCTTACCAGTTTACTTTGTTGTCTGTTGTGTTGACAGAGTAGAGTCCAAGGTTGAGAGAGGGGAAAATTGTTTCATATTTGTCGGCCAATTTTCTATATTGAATGACAGAGAGAATCAGAGAGAAGCCGTATGGAATCTGCAGATTGCTCGTCCGACGGAAAGCAACCCGAAGGGCGACAATTCTCAGAGCCTCCGAGGTTGCTGTTCTATAGAAGGAGACCATTTGCTTGGTTAACAAAGAGGCAAATTGGGAAGAAGAATGATGATGAAACCAAAGAATCTGCCAAAACAACAACAGTCCATTCTCATCGATCGAAGTTCGAAGATAATTTATTCCAGCAAAATAGATGTAAAAGGATGTGCGGAAAAAAGTCCCCAAGGAAATACTCATCACCAGGTCTCACAAATCCAAGAGCAAGCTGCTATCAGTTGCTATTGATAATATTTATTGCATTGTTGTATAAATCACGCCAACAAGACTTGCCCTTCATTGGCTCCATCCAATTTGCCTCAGCATCGTTGATAATTGGAGATTCGGCCATAGAGATCCAAGAGGTTCAAGATGAGGGGACAAATAATAGCAACCAAAATCAACAAGCGAGCCATGCGGAAAATGGTCTGCCTCAACAGGGCCAGCAGTTTGGCGTCCAGACAACTGGACGGCTCGGTGCTCAAGATAATCAGCAACGGATGCTCCAAATCAACCAAGCGAACAGCAATCAGATATCTAACCAAAATTACTTCGATTCGGGCCAAGAGCAAGCAGTGGGCAGTGGTCAGCAGCAACAGATGAGCAGGCTCCCAAATGGGCCACTTCCGCCCATCAACAAGGACCATGAAGACATCACGGATGGCGACAAAAGATCAAGAGGCTCGCATGATTACAATATGCAGGAACTCAAGGGTTCATCTAGTGGCCAAGGGGACGAGCGACGAGCCTTGAGCGATATTCTGGCTGCCCCAAATGATGGAAAGAAAGAGCCCGACGATCTGAATGACGATGAAAACTCCAAACGGATTGCGGGCAAAGTGGTTGATTTCGAGTTGACACCTGCGGGTGGTCATATCAAGGAGAAGGTGAAGAAGAAAAAGAAAATGAAGAAGGAGATGGAAAAGGCGGAAGCATTTAAGAAATGGGGCAAAAAGCAGAAGGCCGAAAAGAAGATGATGGAAAAGAAAGAGAAGGAGCATATGAAGAAGAAAAAGGAGGAGGGCAAGAAGAAGAAGAAAAAATGGGGTGTTGACGTGCATGGTTTGAAGAAGAAGGGGAACTTCAAGAAGAAAAAGTAAGTATCAATCGCAGGGTCTAATGAGGCAGATAGAGCAACTTGATTTCAATCATCTAAACTAACTCTAACGCATAACAATTCCTTCAGATGGGGTGAAAAAGTGAAAAAGGGCAAAGGCGTCAAGAAGGGCAAAAAGGGGAAAAAGCTCCTCAAAGATAAGGGCCACAAGAACACCGGCTTCAAGACTGTCTACCATAAGGAGGAATGGGGCAAGTCGGCTAAGTGGCACGACATAAAGAGAGAGAAGAAATGGGACGAGAAGTCGAAGAAATGGAAGAAGAAGTGGAAGAAGGAGAAGGGCAAGAAATACAAGGGCGATCATCAGAAGAAGTTTGAGAAACAAAAGAAGGAAGGAAAGAAATATAAGAAAGCCAAAAAGGAAGAAGAGAAGAAGTTCAAGAAGGAGAAGTTTGAGGCTGGCAAGAAGAAGAAGATGGAAGAGCATAAGAAAAAGTAAGTTTTGCATTCTTGATCTCAAACGCCATTGTGATCCGCTAACTCTGGGCAATATTCTTAACCAGTAATCTCTTGTTTGCTCAATCAAATAAACTCACAGGAAGGAAGGCGGTTCCAAAAAGATGATGGAAGAAGAGAAGAAGAAGAAGAAAAAGAAGAAGAAGCCTTGATAGACTTCTGAGCTATCGAAAGGCCCCCCTCACAATACTTGATCTTGGGGGTAATTTGACTTTGGCCAAGATTATTGTAATTGTAGAAGATTCACATTCCAAGAAATAAACACCAGCGTATCGTGTTCATGGATCAATATCTAGGCGATCAGATTTAGAGGACTCATCAAATTTAGGTCCACGAGCTTGCTAAGTTCGAAGTAGTTCAGATCAATGAGTCCATTATGAAGATTAATTGTCAGAGTGGTTGGTTTATGTTCTGTGCTTGCCCTCTTCTCATAGAGTTTCAATCGGAGCCGCTGATTGTGAAGCTTAGATATGTTCAGATTAGTTTTTTTTTATAGTGAGGTGCCCGCTTAGGATTGAGGGTTTCCAAACTCCCTTGAGTGAGTGTAATCGTGCCAATTTTAAAGCTATTTGGCCTCGTCGAGATCCTTGGCAAAACGGAGTAGATTTTTCAGTAATCTGCTGGCATCTGAGCTCGAGCCTTCGAACGAGCGCCGAGTACCAGTTGTACCAAACACATCGTTGAGAATCAGATCCAGAAAGTACTGCAAAAATACTTTAGCTAGCTTAACAAACAGTGTGTTCCAGTCGGTCTTCTTCACCAGTCGCCCGATGACTGCCCTGTTTGCCGATCGGAAAAAACTTCGACTGTTTGTGCTCTCCACATCGCTTGATCTCTGGTTTATACCCGCCAGAGGCTCCACATCTTCGGCCCAATCATTGGCCAATAGGAGCTCTGATTGAGCAAATGATTGCGGCTTCAGCCTCTCCGGATTTTCCACGCTCAACGGCTGGGACCTCTTGAATCTTCGAGACTTGTGTTGCCCAAGCTTGTTCCTGTTTTTGAGCTCAGACTTGCTAGATCTTTGCAGATTATCCACAATTTTTCTCACCTGTTCGACTGCTGCCAAGACTCTAAGAAGCTGGACAGTCTGGATGGAGGGTCCCGAGTCGGCGCGGGGCCCAGTGAGTGATGTGTCGACTGAAGTGAGGCGGCGCTTGAAGACTTCGGTCAGATTTGGTAAGCTGCTGAACCTGCTCAACTGATGCTTCCTCTCGATGGACTTTGTTCTGCTTTCTGCAATTGGCATCTGATGGGAAATCATTGGCACATGATTCGAGTTTTGTATCTCCTGGTGAGCAGCTACGAAATAGTATGGATTTCGCAGCTCAACGAGGAGGATTGCAACAAATATCACAATTGATCTCTTTGCCATACTGAAATTGATTGGCGCTAAGAGGCACTGGGTGGCAGAGCTCATTTTGATCTGCATGAAATCTCTTCTATGACTTCGAAGAATGTCTGTCTTGCTGGATTATTTTGCAGCATTACGAAGCAGCCAAAAAATTTGGTTTCTGCGTTGAGTGAATTTGAATTCAGCAACACTTGAGCAGCAATGGACAGTTCCAAAGAGGTCGACCTTTTACCATCCGACGCTCTTCGTCCTCTGACTCGGTCTCACTCGGTCAAAGACTGAGATAGCGGGTCTTTAGAGGCAAGCCATTGCAACTTTCCACTGGATTCTTCTAGTTGACTAGTTGTGTTGTTATATCATCAATTAAGATAGCTAGTGAAAGTGAGCCGCCCATCTCTTTGCCGAGTGGATCAGGCGGAGCTGAGGAGAATGAAACTCGCCCACACAGGAGGACAAATCCGAGCCCGGACCGTTTCAGCCCTGCAGTGAAGTGGGTTGCTAACTAGATGGTCAAATGAAGGCAAAAAGGGAGAATAAATTGTATAAATAAATGGAAGAATCTAGTCAAATGAAAGCGAGAGCCTCTCCACTTGATGCTGGAACTTTTCGAAGAGCAAGAGGAGGCAAAAGTGGTCCAATTTTCTTCTAGTTCCAAGCATCGTAAACAACTTTTCCCTCTCCTAAGACTGTAAACGATGAGTTTACAGTTCTCGCAAGTGGTTGTTGTTTGTTTTTAGTCAAGAGCTAAAACTAATCCGAGCTCATCTTCCACAGGGCTCAGAAGCGGCCAGTTTATTGGTCAAAGAAAGCTACTCGCCTTCTGTCTTCGTGGCCACTGTGGCTCGAGCTTGCGAGAGTGCTTCTCTGGCTCGCCAGCCGCCAACACTTTGCCTGCAACTGGCGGCCACTCGAGATAGACTGGCCACCACCTCGTCTTGCTCAAAAGTGTGTGTGTTCTGCCATTCCTTCATTCATCCTGCACCTTGTTAAGCTGGCAAACAAATCAACCGGAAGCTGAGACTTCGATGAAACCTTGCGCACAACTGGAAATAGACGGCAAATAAGGACCCGGAATGAATTCAGCTCACTCCTCGAGACAGTCTGAATCTAAATTCATCATTAGAGAGAAAGAGCTAAACAACACAGTTGGTGATTAATATGTTACTAGAATTTGACCGGAACTATTAAATAGGCTAACATTTTCATCAAACCCACTCTTTTGGCCCTATAAATCTGGTGAGATTTTGGTCTCAATGAAGTCGGTCATTAGCCTTGTCTTTCCATTGGGATCCTCTGAGCTTTCTTTGGCCCCCTTTTCCACCTCGATGCAGAGCATTCGTGGGCGCCGATTCAGCAACACTTGCAGACTGCTCGCCGTGCTTGTTTGCATGTGAGGCCTCTGGTTGGTTTCCTTTGGGCCTGGCTTGATTCTTCTGAAATGGTCGCCCCCAAATCGGGCCGTCTCCTGGCTGGCAGTGTCTCGACTGGTCAATCTCCTGGTGCTTGCACTGAGGGGCGCCAAGGTGGTGGTGGTTGTGGTGGAGTTGTCTGCATGCGTCGAGTTTGCTGACGACTTTGCCCTCGACGACGGTGGCTCGATGTCGACGTGGACAGTCAACGACTGGTTGTTTCTCACATGAATGTAGCCACGCGAGTCCACACGGACGTTTTCCAGCGCAGCAGTCTCATTGTTTTGCCCAACCACTCTGGATATGTTGACACTGGTCGGCGTTGCCCCCGAGCTCAGATTGACCGGCCTCAGTTGGTCCCATTTGCGCTCGAGCTCGGGCGACAGTTTCACTGTGAACGAAAGCGAGCGAGACTCGGACTTTCCAATCGGTTTGGACGCATTGAGAGCTCGAGATCCCCACTGGTGCACCTCTGCTGAAACAGAGCTCCGTTGCTCGCCCGTTTGGGTGCTACTGTTTGTTCCACCATTTGCGAGGACCAAAGCCACCGTGCTGGTTGTTGTGGGCGTCTGACTAGAGCCACTCTCAGTTGTGGGCGCCCATGTGGTGGGAACTGTGCTGGAGACTGTTGCATTTAGCTCGCCCCCAGTTTCAGTCTTCGAGTCTTTTTCGGCCCTCGGAGCCAGTGGACTGGGCGCTAAGCTGTTGCTGCTTGCCATTGGAGAGCCCGGCTCGAGGCCAGTTCCGTTTGCCGAGCTGGACCTCTCCTGGATCTTGGCAATCTTCTGCACCAACTTCCTGAGGTCCTCGCCCTCGTCGTACTTCTTGCTGGCAGCCGTCGGGTTCGTCTCGGCCACCTGTTGTGCAATGTTGTCGCGCAGACGAGCCGACCAGTTGTTCCTCGCCAGCGGCTGAGATCTTGGCAAGGAAGTGCCACTGCTCCGGCTGGCCGCTCGCGGCTGATTGGCGGCCGCCTCTCTGCTGCCGTTCAGTCTAAGTGACCGTTCGCCCTGGTTGCTCTCGCTGGCCACCAAATCGTCCAGCTCGTCGGCGACCATTCGCTCCGAGTGGTACGAGCGGGCGCCTCGAAACAGACTCCTCCGACCACCATCCGGCGGGCCGCCCTCAAGGAGCTCGCGAGCTCGCGAGCCAGCCGAGTCGCTCACTTCCGAAACACTGGCGCCCTTCAGCTCGCGAACCGGCTGGCTGCTCGAGTTGGTGGCGACACTCAATTGAGGAGTGCTCGTGCTGTTTGCAGTGTCCCGCTTGGAGGCAGCAATGGCGCTGAGCCGCAGACTGCCCACCGGCCGCTGCACTCGTCTGACGATGGTTCCCGGCCGGCTGGCCAGCTGCCCGGCGGCAGTCCTGTTGCTGCGCTGTCTCGGCATGTCTGGCACGATGAGCTGCTCGTCCAGCGTGGCCAGAGAGCCGCTCTGGCCCCCGATGGGAATCATGCTGTCTGGAATAGGCTCGCTGGCGTTGAAACGGGCCACCACTTTGTCGCCGCGCTTGATCACCAGGCGGCCGAAGCGCGTCGCCTGGCTCGAGTTTGCCACCGCCCGACTGCGCGGCCTGCGCGTGGTGCTGGTGCTTGTTGTTGTTGTTGTTACATTTGTTGTTGTTGAATTTGTTACACTTGTTGTCGCTGTTGGAAGAGTGCTAGTCTCAGGCTTCTTTAGCTCAGGATCGGAGCTACTTGCAATGAGGGTCGCGTTCTGCCAAGCTTGCTGCTCATTTTGCCCACTTCTGGTGGAGGCCTCCGTGCTTGTGCTGGCCTGCTCCACTCTCAACTGCTGCCCCTGACTACTTGGGGTGCTGCTGTTCCCTTTGGGCTCCTGGGAGACTGCTGCTGCTGGCTCTGTGGTGGTGGTGGTGCTACTCGGCGTGCTCGTGGAGCTTGTTGGCGGTGTTGTTGTGCGCGTGTTTGTGCTCTCCACCTGAGGCCTGGGTGCCGCCGTTGTGCTGGTGGCCGGGGACTGTGTCTGCTGGCCGGCCGGCAGCGAGGCCACCTGATTGTCGGCGAGAGGCTGGCTCTGCTCGCCGGAGTGCTGCTCCTTCAGACTGGCCTTGGACATGATCATCGGATTAGCTCGCGAACTCTCGAAGGGAATCTCGGCCAGATTCTGCGCCATGCTGGACATGATGTCGTCCTGCTCGTGCATGCTGCCCGCATCTATGGAGCTCATCAGCGGACCGGTGAGAAAGTTGTCCCTGTCTGAGGGGGCAAAGTCGGCCTGCTGACTGAGGCCCGCAGACTTCACCACCGGCCTGCTGGTTTCCTGCAGTCTCTCGAACTCTTTCTCCGCCGCACTTTCTGCAATCAGAGTCTTGCTGGTGCTTGTCGTCGTTGGACTCTGGCTGCTTTGTGGCCTTGGGGTGCTGCTGGTTGTGGTCGGCTGGGCTGCTGGCGAGACGGTCGTTGTGGGCTGTCTGGTTGTCGTCGTCGTTGTGGTTGTTGTTGTCGGTTGTCTGGTTGTTGTTGGTTGTCTGGTTGTTGTTGTTGTTGGCTGGGGAGTTGTCGAGGTTGTTGTTGTGCTCGTGCTTGTTGATGCTGCTGCTGCAGTTGTGGTTGGCTCTGGGGCGGAAGTGGAGCTTGGAGAGCTGGTGGAGTTGGGCAAGTTTGGCAAGTTTGGCAAATCTGGCGAGACTGGCGCAGAGGACGACACCTGGTGGCTAGTTTCTGACTTGGCACCCTTTTGGTCGGCGCCAACTTTTCCACTTGCCCTCGACTCAATCTCCTGCTGGATGCGCATTATCTTCTCCAAAAGATCCCTGTTCAGCGCCGACTTCAGCCGATCGGCGTCCGAAATGGACTGGACACTCTTCGCGTCGATCACCATTGCTTTGGGCTGCTGCTCTGCTGCACCAAATGACTTTGTCTCCTTCTGCTCTCCGAACGGAAGCGCGCCTCTTACCTCGTCAGTTCCGGCCGGTCGGCTCGCTGCCGTCTGATTGGAGGCCGCCGGCTGAGCTGAGGTATCAGTTGACGAGTTTTGTCCAGTCTGGCTGGCAGCCTCGCTCGAGGGAACTGCCTGGGTGGCGCGCGAAGACTCGGGCCTCAAAACTGGTCGCCTCTTGGCGCTCAGCGTCGCCCCAACATCGAGCTCTGGCTCCGCTGGACTGGGACTTGTTGGGGCTGCCACTCCAGGTTGGTAGAAGCCAAACTTCTTGCCCACTCTGGTCGCACTTTCGGCCTGCTGTCCACTCGGCTTGTGCGGCTCTTCTTTCGCCCGATCGGCCGGCGAACTCTGCTCTCCAGAGCTCGAAGCTTCCGCCGCCGGCTGGACAAACTTGCGGGCGTTTGTGGGCACTGGACGCCGGATGCGGGCGCTGGAGGTTCCAGAGTCGGCGGAAGAGGCGCCGCCGCCGGCCGAGTGCTCGTTCACCTGGTTGCGCGCCCTGAAGATGGAGGACAGTTTCTTCGAGCGGTCCGGAAGTCTAGCTCGCGAGCTGCCCGTTCCGTTCGAGGTGAACGCGAGCACCTGTTCGCTGTCCTCCATGCTGAGCTCGTCCGGCTCGGCGGGATTCCTGCCGGCGCGCGTCCAGTCGCGCGCCCCCACCAGGCCCACGCTGTTCAGCCGCGTCGCGTAGGCAATGTGGGCTCCATATTGGGCCAAATTGGCGCCACTTTGGCCGGAAATGGCTCCGCCAGACTGCTGCTCGTGCACAACCTGCTCGCGCAACACCTGCTCTCCCGCTCCCTCAACGTTCGCCTTTTGCGTCTCCTTTTGAGCCAGCGCCGCCGCCACTTCCGGTTGCACAATTCGCTCCGGTTTGTAGTCCTGCTCGGCGGCCAGTTCCGAGTGGACGACCGTGGTTGCGTAGTGGAGAATTGGCTCGGCGGGACTGGCCGGCGCTTGGTGCTCGGGCCTGAGGGAGACCGCCGGCTGCTGCTGCTGCTGCCTGGGCGGCTCCTCGGCGTGGGTCTCGTGCACTTCCGGCCTGTAGAGAGGCACGTCGAAGTGTTTGAGGGCGAACGCGTAGTTGTAGTTGTCGGCGGGCGCGCTCTTGGGCCAGGTGCGAGCCCCGAACCTGTGCCACATTTCGGGCGCCAAGGCGGCCGCCTCGTTCACACCGGTCTCCTGTTGCCTCAGGTGTCCCTGTCTGTGCGCTATGGAGGCCAAGATGGAGGCCTCGCGCTCAAACTCGGCGCCCACACCCTGAAGGGCCGCGCCTGCTTGCTGGCCAGAGGGGCTAGTCTGCGGCTGGTCCACGCCGAGCTGGGCCGCGTTCTGGTTGTAGTTGTTGGCCAGCAAGCTCCAGGCCGGATGCGTGCGCAGCACGGGGCTCAGCGACGAGCCGGCGTCCGTCTCCTCCTGGTGCTCCACCTCGAAGGAGTAGCTGGTCGAGGGGGAGAAAATGGGCGCCGGCAGCTTGGAGCGCAGCCGCTCGTTTGGCTGCACGCTCAGCTCGCCCACTTGCTGCTCCACAGGCGCCGCCTCTCTCATGCTCGAGTACATAGGTCCGCCCGCAGCACCGCCGCCACTCGGCTGCTCCGCCGGGCCACTTCCTGTCTGTGGCCCAGCTGGTGGCCTCAAGAATGGGTCGCTCGGCTGCGCTGCCACTGGCTGGCTCAGCTGGGGCCTGAAGGCTGTGGCGTAGGTGACGCCGTTGCTGCCGAGCACGTGGTTGATTCGGGTGGCGAAGCGCACCGACTGGTGACTTCCGCTGCCCGACAGAGGCTCCTCCGGGTCCGTGTGGGCTCCGTTGCGGACCAGCCGCTCGCCCAGCGGGCCACTGTGTCTCCCATTTTGAAGAGCTGAGTGTCCGCCGCTCGCCTTGGACTGTCTGGCGCGCAGAGCTCGCGCCTGCTCCAGCGCCTTGTGCAGCTGCTTGTTCAGCTGGATGGGCTTCCTGGCGGCCAGCCGACTAGCTGGCGCCCCTTCCGCCTCGTCGGCCATCGCGCCCACGTCCTCGGTGGCAAAGTAGCCGTCTGGGCCGGCCACGTACTGCACGATGCGGAACACATTGAACGGGTCTGTGTAACCGTAGCGCCCAATCACAGTGCCATCTTCCAGGCGGCTCTCCTCGCGCATCAGTCTGGGCGGCGCGCGGCGCCTCTCCTGATCGCGCTCGCTGTTTGCGGGCCGCCCACTGCTCGAGTTGGAGGCCGTGTCGTAGCCAAACTCGTACCTGTTCGATCCGTCGCGCGAAATCGACATGTAAGCGTTCGCCGAGCCGCCCACGAAGCTCACGGGGCTCCTCTTCTGCTTGAGCTCGGGAGGCGCCCCAAGCGAAAGCTGGTGGCCAGCTTCCGCCGCAGACTGTCCCCCGCTGTTTTGGGGCAAGTTGGCCCCAAGGTGACCACTTGCGCCAACTTGTGGCGGCACCACCAAGACGCTTGCCGTCGAATCTCGCGACTCTTCGGCCTGCAAATTGCTTCCATCTTGAGGCTCTTCGCCGCTCGTTCCGCTCGAGACGGACTCTGTTCTGTTGGCTGCATGGTTAGGAGTTTCGTTGCTCAATTGTTGGCTGGTTAGAGATTGTCTATCACTTGGGTTTGTCAGCTGCACTTGGCTTGAACTTGAATTGGACGCAGCGCCGCCGCCGAGCTGCTGCTGCACTGAGCTGGCGTTTGAGGCTGCAGATTGCTGCACTTGCCCTTGGGCGCCGCTCGAGGCCCCAAAGAGCAGCAAACTCAAGGCGAGCGCGCAAATCAGTCTTGTGATCAGTCTTTGCGGCGACATTTGGTTGAGATATTGGCATAGTTTCACTCTTGGCGCGTTCATCTTGTTGTCTTTCATTCTCCTAGTGAAAGTTTCTTTTCCTCTTCTGCTTCCATCTCTTCTGGCGAGCAACAGGTCACTGTCTATGCTGTCCAATTGGGCCAGAACGAGGCGCTCTTCTTCGTGAATCCGCCACTCGAACTCCGCATCCATCTCCGTCATTGAGTCGGGCCACACTTCGCCGCAACAGAGAGCCTCTCGCTCGTGAGCCATCATGGCGCGAAGCCAAACTGGAGAATTATAATATACTAAACTGGCACTCCTTTATCGTGAAACTTTCTTCTCAAGCTCACTTGCTTGTTCGAATTCGAGCGGGCACGAAAAGTGGCTCATTAGAGGGAGAAACATTTATGATGCAATCAGCTCACTGTGGACTGTCTCGCGCTCCAAGTGGACTCTTCCTCCTCCTCTCCAATTGCCTCTTCTTGGTGCTATTTCTTATCCCTCTTCCTCTAATTCTTATTCTCATTCCTAATCTCTTTCTCGCCGCCGCCGCCGCTACATCAAGTTGGCCAGTGAAAGTGAAAATGGTGCGAAATTTGCACGAGCTCAACCTTGATTTGGAACACATAGTAAGTGTTGGCCAGCCTGTCTAATATTGTTGTCGCTGTCGCTCATTTGTTGCTGCGGCCTGTTGGCGCAGATTGCATACTAAACAGCAGACGTTAGTCCAACACCAAGTAGGCGTGGCCATAGGTTATTTCCATCCATCCTAAGGATAATTTGCACAATGCAAGAGACTGGCGACGAGCGCGTCTTGCCACTTGGCACAGGCGCACACACAAATAGTCGCCCATAGGCGCAGCTAGGCGAAGGGGGCAGACTTGGACAAACTGGGCTAGCTTTGCTCAGCTTTCTCACTGGGCTTTCGCCTAGCTGGCTAGCTGGCTAGCTAGCTGCCTAGCTGCCTAGCTGACTGGCTGGATGGGCCACACTTGGCCAGAAAGGCACTAGCAATGGGGGATAATGAGAACTGGCGTGGAATGAATGAAGAAGATGGATTCTGTCGAGTGGGCCAGTCGGCGTGTAGAACTGTTTTTCTCTTTCTGGAGTGGGGCTGGCGTTTGTTGTGTGTGCTGTAGCTTGTTGTAGCTTGTGCCTTATTCTCAATCAAATGGAAATTATCTTGAAGTGTTTTTCGTGCGCGTGCACGAAGAGAGCGCCAACCTTTCCAAGCAAGCGAGCAACAAGCTCGCCCAGTTGGCCACACCACACCACACTACTGCTTAGGCTCGGCCAACAACAACAACAATGCAAGTTTTCGCTCAACTCGCCACTATCTCCGCTGCCACAAGTCTCCACCGCCCCCAAAAGGGTTCTTCCTTAGTGTTTGGGCGTCGCAGCGAGTTTCAAAAGCGCGAGACTAAGATAGAGACAGACGACGAGAGAATGCTCGTTGCCTACTACTGGGCTGCTGCTGCTGCTGCTGCCACTGCTGCTCTTATTGCGTCCACCTGTTGCCAAGTGGGCCGCGCATATTGAGTTGTGCAAGTCATCAGGCCTGTCAGAGAGTGGCACTGGTGCTCGATTGGTCGTCGGTTTGTTCTCGGATTGTAACGAGGGAAAGAAACAAACGAAGAAACGTGCAATAATTTGAAAGTTAAATTTGCACTCGCCCATCAGGCGCGCTGCAGCGCTCTGTGTGTCTGTGCGCCTTAGCACTTGCGAGCCATCCAGAGGTGCCCATTGGAGGCAGTCTCTCCTGGCTCGCCAAATGCAGTGGCCAAGCTCCGGCGCCAGACAAGCTGCGCCCCTATTTTGTGCAAACTCTCCACTGGTCGCTCTTTCGCCCCTTTCACCGTTCAATTTGCGCCAATTTGGGCTCGCTCATCCACCTTTGTCGTCCTCGCGCGGCCGCCAAAAGCGCCTCCTCGCTCCGAGAACCAGCGCTCGGCCCATCACTACACAGCCCGTTCCACCCAAACCACTGCCACCGGCAAACTTTCCTCCTCCTTTCTCCACAGTCTGTAGTCTGTAGTCTCTGGTTCTGGAAACAATTTCACGCCAACCGACGCTTGTTACCATTATGGCAAAGCGCGACAACAAGCGCCGCAAAGCGCCCTCCTCAAGACAGACACTGGCCACCAGAACGAGCGCCGTGAAACAACTCTCACGCCTGATGAGACAGACGAGCTTGGGATGCTCATCTCTCTCTCTTTTTCTCTCTCTCTTTCTTGCCGAAGGGCCTGAAACAATTGCGCCGTCCACTTGATTGAATTAGCATAAAAGTAACATGCATGACGCGCCTCCCTTTTCTCTCTCTCTCTCTCTCTCTCTCTCTGCTTCTCGCTGGACAAGCGTCCGCCTCCAAATGAGAGATAAGCCCATAAAGAGCAGTGCATAGTGCACACTCGTGTGGCCGAAAACTTGGGCCAATTGGCCCAAGTCTCACCTCCGAGCAGAGGCGATGGAGAGACGCCACGATTGGTTGATGTAAAAGTGACTGGCAAGTGTCTAATAAAAGGAGAGCCAATTGAGTGGCTGCGTGCGTGCGTGAGTGCGTGTGGCTCGCTTGGATCGTGTGGTGTGGAATTGAGGAGTCAATTTGGTGGCGAGGAACCAGGCCAGACTGTGTGGTGCATCAACGTTGCGGCTCACGCGACCACAAACAGGCCCAAGGGGGCGGCAAAATGCGGAAATGGATGGCGACTAATTTGCCGAATCAACGAGGTAGCCTTGCATGCAAGAGAGTGTGGCCCAGGCCAGCTGAGTAGCTGCTCTCTCACTCGCCAGCTGCCACTCGGCTTGAGGGGGTGAAACTTATAACAACAGGAAACGAGCAAACGAATGTCAAAGTGGCTGCTGACCGGAGGCCGTTGCAGAATCTCTCTCTCTCTCTCTCTCTCTCTTGGAAAGTCTTGGGCTGGTCCACGATGGAGAATCTGCGGCCACAAGAGGAGATTAGGAGGAGTGAAAACTTCAATTCATCCAGCCCAGAATTAATCTCCCGAACGGGTGCCCTCTCCAGGCAGACTCTCTGTGGCGGCACTCTGTTGGCCATCAAAAGCAGCTGTGCAGTGCAGTGCAGTGTGCAAAAGCCCATTGCAACTCGCTGCAGAGTTGTCTTCGCGCAGACAAACTCCCACACACTGGCTGTATCCTTTTATGCGCTCGCTAACAATCCGGCTTCTTGAGAAGAAGCTGCTTTGATCAAGTCATAACGATCAACATAATACTCTGCCTTTGTTCTACTCTGCCTGTGTGTTTCATGAGCCCCCCGAGCTAGTTCCTTTTGGCTAATGTTGATTGAAAACAACAAAGGAAGAGCCAGCAAATTGTGCCCTTTTTTCGCCAATTTTTCACTCATGTCCATCTAATTTCTCAACCCTCTCAAACCAGCACCAACTCCAAGACACTGCTCTTGATTTGTTTGCATTCCATTTGGCAAACAAATCTCTCATCATTGGCCTGCTCATCTGGCTGCACACAATTAGGACTAGGACAAAATTCGAAAGCGAGCTGCCCATTCAACCTGCTCGCTGTTCCCCCCCAAATGGTTGGTCACTTTTTTATGGTGCGACAAAAAGTTCTCAACTTGTGCAATTTTTGCCAATCTTTTCCCCTTCACGAACCATTGTTCAACCACCCGCTCGTCTTCCATCGGAGGGAGGTCCTTCTCTTCGACGGCTTAAGAAAAAGAACAAATCCGACCCAATAAATCACACGAGCTCGCCGAATCAGCCAGTGCTCAGCCAGAGAGAGAGAGAGAGAGAGTCTGGCGAGCCACACAATAATACTGATTAGGCGAGCGGGTAATCTGACTCAAGGTTTGTCGGGCAGGCAAGAGAGAGAGAGTGTTGATTATGGCGATTGTTGTTGTGAGTCATTGTGAAAGGTCAATAATGCAATTGCGAGCAGTCACTTTTGGGCGTAAAAAGTGTTGTTCCTGCTGAGGACTAGCCCACTTTGAGCTCTCGGGTTCTCGAGTGCTTCTCGAGTGTACCATTGGTGAAGTAATTGTTCACCAATGGACTTGGCGAGCATTTTCTCCAGATCTGAATTATTAAATTTAGAATCGGCGCCAGTGTTTTGTATCATTTGGTTGAGTGCAAAGCTCAACCAGAGAAAGGGAACCAAACCGCAAAAGGGGCGTGCATTTGGTGGGACGAAAATGGAAAATGAACTTTGTGCGAAAATGAGAATAAGAATCGCAAGCATTCAGGCGACGCCCATTTCCAGAATAGAGACACAGACTGACTGAAAGACTCTCTCTTCAGTCAGACTGTGAGTGGCTCCAGTTGGCAAGCTCTCTCTCTCTCTCTCTCTTTTGGTTCGCTATTCAAATTGATTTTAGAGCAAATGAGTGAACTTTGTCTGTGCAAAGGAGGAGGTGAAAAGAGGGGGCGGAATCTGCACTCGCTCGCTGTCAGACACGAGAAGATGGCTTGCAAATGAGATATAAATAAGGATCACTCAATCCGAGCTCTCTTGTCTCTTTCTCATCGACTTTGGCTGCCAACCAGAGGCTGCAACTAATTAGCAATCGAACCGCAGGAGTGAAAAGCAGTGGGCCCAACAATTGAGCATTGTGTTGGCATGAGTGTTTGCCTAAAACTATCATTGGTCGCCGATGCACAGCCGATGGACAAGGAACAGGGGAACGAGTGGGCCTGCATTCCTCTTTGAGTGCTGCTCGTGCTTTGTGCAGATGTGCAATGAATAATTAGAAATTGGCCAAGCGATAGGCTGAAAATATCAAAAAAACACACCAGGGAGAATAATACGGGCGGCAACTAACTCAAGAGCGATTGTTCTCCATCTATTTTTTCTCTCCTCCACCTCCCAACTCGTCCAACTCGCCCAACTTGTCCGTCCGCTCCCACTCCTACGCCCATTCTTTCGAACTCTGTCTCAGCCGAACTGTCTCCTCCAGGTCCTCTTTCTCTTCGCTTCTCACTTCTCGTCCTACTCCTCCTCTCTTTCTCAGACATCACACAGACACACGAGAACACAAAGCAAAAGCCGGCCCAACCGAAACGGCAACAACTGGCGGCATCACTCTCAGCTTACCTTATTCGTCTATGCCCCTTTCTCATTCTCTCGAATCATCCTCCCAAGGCAGACAAACACATACACAGACCAGCACCACCACCAAATAGCAAGGTGGCCATCAGACACCTGCTGATTGACGGGCGTGCGAAGTCGGCGTCCCAAGTGAGCGGCCCAAGTGAGTGGCCGGCGGGAGCAAGTTGCTTGTTGATCTTGTTAAACTGACTGCCTGTGTGTGTTGGTGTGTGGCCTTGGGGAGGAAAATGTCGCCTCTGGCACATCGGGCAATTATCGATCGGATCAGTTGTGTGCCACTTGTTTGCATAGTCGCCCAAGCAAACGGCAACGCTCACCACACCAAATTCGAGGTCAATCCATCGAAATGGCCGGCCCACGAAACGGTCAGCACAAGATGGAGCACCTTCTGCAGTGCAACAATAACTCCCCACAAGTAACTCTTGCAGGCCACTCGACGCTTTCCTGATTCTATTCAGTTTCATTGGCGCCTTTCTTTGTGGCAATGGAAGCCATTTCAGGGCGGAAAATGGTGACAATGAGAAGGAAATGGGCCACATCTCAGCACCTCTGCTGCTTTCTTCTCTTATCTTCTTTTGAGCCTGCCGAGAAATTCGAAAGCGAGACATTCGAAAGGATCGAGGTGCATTTTTTGGCCGGCAAACTTTTGCCAACACTCAGATGGGATAAAAATCAACTCAGTGCGAATCCAAAAAGACGATAGACAATCCTCAAGATGATGGCATCCTTCTATGTTAGAAATCATCATTGCAAATCCACAAGGAAAACCGGCGCACAAGTTTGCAATAGAGGCGACAAAATGAGTGACACCAGACCGGAGCTAATTAGTGTTGCGGTTTCCTTGCTTATTATGGCCAATTTTGACGCCGCCATGGCAAGCGCGTCGAATAGACAGTGGAGCGTAGAGCTGTCCCAAGTGACCACTTTGGCGCCACCGGGCAAGTTGGCGGAGGCGAAAAATTTCATCAATCTCAACGAGTCGAGCAAGCAAGACGTCAAGCAGCACCATACGAACATGGCCAGTTTTGAGTCTTTGCCCAATCAAAATGATCTGTTTGACGATTCTCCAAGAGATTCCATGACAATTGGCCACAACCAAGAGACATTCTCGGGCAAGAAAGAGGCCGATTTTCTCACCTCCTCGAACAGGCTCTCTTTCGATCACGCTAAGGCTGCACAACCCAGTGTCTTTGGGCCTCTCTTTTCGGACAATTTGGACCAAAGTTGGGCCCCCAAAACGATCAACCACAGAGACCAGCTGTTGAGCCCAGTCCTCCACCAGCATAGCAACGAGAATTTCCTCGCCATCCAGCCGGCACACAAATGGACGGCTGATCTACAGTACCAAAGCGGTTTGGCCGGCGCTTCTTTCCAGCGCCTTGCCGATGGGAGAGTAAATTTTTTGGGCAAACAGGTGGCTGAAAGCAGCGCGCCGCAAGCCAGCTTTGTGCCCAGGGAAATAATCGAGAGGGCGCTGGCAATTCAACAGTTGCAAAGAGCTGCTCTGCTCAATGGCACTTTCCAATCGAGATTGGCGCCAAGAGGCGAGCTTAGGAGTCCAACAAGTTGGCTAAGCTCAGGTGTGCCTTCGCTCAAATTGGCCCCGAACAAGAACAACAACAACAAGCTCCAAACGAGCGCCAATCGTCTATTCTTTGCAGACGAGGGCCTCAAGAGGAGCTCAAAGTCGAGGGATGACCAAGTGCTGCTCATTGGCTCGCCCGCCTCGACGAGCAACCATCTCGAGACTGCCGCGTTGAGCGAGCGGGCTCCCCTCGTGGTCCCGTTTGACTACGAGCTCGATAGGGCCTACCTGCAGCATGAGCTGGGCGACAGTGGTCTTGGAGCGGGCGACCATTATCAACAATTGCTGCCCCCCTACTCGAGCAACGTTCAAGCTCGAGTGAACCAGGACTCGGCTGGCCAGGAGCTCGATGGGAGGAGCTCCAAACTAGATATTGGAAGCAGCGGAAACTACGCTCCAAACGAGCACCCAATTGGCCTGGGCACGAAGCTAGGGAGCAGCTTCCAGTCGCCCTCAGCTCTGGAGGGTTCCTCTCTGTTTGGCAACAAATATGTCCGATCGTCGACCGGGATGGCGCCCATTTATGTGGCCACAACCTACCCTTCGGGCCACTACAACCACGGCCAGCACCACATCAAGACGATCGCCTTTGCAAAACCCAGACACGCCGGCCACGAGAAGGGCCTCATCACTCCAGTACTGGTGGGCATAGGGGCGGCGCTAATTAGTTTTCTAATTATTTCCAATCTTTTTCTCTCAATTCCACTGCTCGCAATGACACTCTTCTCCTTCTTCAATGGAAACATGATGATGATGGCCATGCCCAATGGAATGGGCAACAACAACAATGCGGGCCCAAACAATCAGCCAATGGGCCAGCCGAACAACAACAGCCAGCAACAAGGCAAGAGACGCAGACGAAAGAGACGCGACATAGATGATCCCGATTGGGCTCAAGATATGGGCCACGAAGGAGGCCAATTGGAGCCTCATCTTGAGGCTCGAATTCTGAGAGCAATCGAGCAGCTCTTCTAGGAAGTAGCCAGCTAGGAAAACTATGTCTGACCAACAAGACAGCGGCAAATATAATTACAGGAGGGGTGTATTCGAGATCAATAAATTAATTAGTGATTAGCTTTAGTCTAGATTCGGTTTAATGTCTCCGGAACTCTACGATGACATCTTCTCAGTTGGTTACTACCCGATGCAAGGTGTGATGAACCGTTCCGCCAGGACCCATAGGCCGGATCAGTGTGGCCACTACTAGGCGGCAAGAGCCAGATGTGATTAGACGTTTTTCACAGAAACCTGTTCCTTGTTTGACGCTTGCCTCTTGCCTACCTGTTGGTCGCAACTCTCCTCAGGAGTGTCGCCATTGTTTGCCGGACCGGTGGGATCATCGTCGAGCGACACCAAGGCAGATCCAATGGCGAGATTTGGTCTTCCAGGAAGCTGGACAAACAGACTCATCACGCCTACGTTGCTGCCAAAGCAAGGCTCAAATGATACTGGTGTTGGCTCAACCAGGGCACTGTCACCAGCGACGAGTCCCATTTTATCAGATGATTGGCCACCGTTGTCATTCTGTACGTCGATGCCGCTATTTTTCGATTCAAATCTAGGCGGGCGAAACATCTCGAGGAGCACGGTTGCGAATGGCCTACTGGCCATCTGCTCCATCTCTATGAATTGTCTCTGCCGCCTGACATACAAATCGTATTCGTGTTTCAGCTTCCAAACCAGTCCAGACAGGGCGAAAAAGAACAAGAAGCAGCTGTTTCATCGAGCCCCAATCAGAGTGATGGTTGAATAAACTAACGGTTAGTTAGGTCTCCTATTGGGATGCTTGCCAAACTCGAAACTGACTTGTTGCGCGCAATTAATCATGAGATCTACTGTAAATGTACTTACCTAGAAAATGTGAAAAAAAATTGCGGCAAATATAGTGAGCGATGCTGCGAGAAGGAGATGTGCAATATGAATGGAGTTTGGAATTTGTAAACATGGATGAAAAACGAATAGTTAGCCTCATTAAATGGGTGACGATCGTGGGGGAACCTTAAGCGAAATGAGCCACATTCCAATCCAGTCTGGATCATCCGTCTATCCTTGTAGCTTGAACCGGAGGTAATATTAACCAAAGCTAAACGAGAGCATGTTATTGAAAAGTCGGCATCCGAATCCTTCCTAATGGGAACGTTGATGAAATTTATATCGCTGTAGAAGTGATCCTCCGGTTTCGACATGTTAAATATATATTGATAATCGGTGGTTAAATTGTAATAGCATGTTCCATTGCTGCCACTGGTGGGATCGCCTACATAGTGATTCTTATCATCGCACCTATTACAATTGTGTCCGATGATTCCCTTCGTGGAGCAATAACACTTTCCCGTTTCTCTGTTACAAGTTTGAGCATGACCATTGCACTTGCATGGCCGACAGGAGCCACCATTCACTGGGTCTCCGTAGTAACCGGAAATACAACGATCACAATTGGGACCCTCCGTGAAATCTGCGCACGGTTGTACACAAGTGCTCGAGTTTTGCTTACAATAACTGTGTCCATTACATTGACAATTTGGACAACTAGTATAGAACCAGTTAGTTTGTTGAACTTGATTAATTATACTTGTGAGCGTGTTATTCATCATTAGTGAGTTGTTAGAATCCATATATAATCTAGAAGATGTCAGATCGCTTGGTCCCTCAATGCAGCGACCCTTGCCTGTGTTGCTTATATCGTTCAACCAGCCACATTTTGGATTAGTCAAACATTTATCACAGGTATTGATATCCGAACAAGAAGCAACTGAGCACTTGGAACTGTGAGCAATATAGTGCATACATTGTCCCATGGCGTGGTAGGCAAAATAGGCTGCCGAATCTATGCACTGTTCAGTGGTACTACACCAAATGCACTTAGTTCTGCTACACTCATCGCATGTATGCCTCATGAAACAGGGCACATCACACGAATAGTAGGGTGGCGAGCTTATTAAGGCCACCATGGAGGTTCTATTAAGGGGATCAAATGGAATAGGCGAACTATACACAGTTTGAGTGGAATGTGTAGAGTTGCTCAAGGTTGGGACTTCTTTTGATTGAGGTGATTGGGTAATCATTGTAGCCGTCTTAGGAATCAATATGGGACCTAGAGCATCGGTTTCTACTATGCTCTGGAGTGAGTGTTGGGCACTATCGTCGTTTATGTTTGATGGGCTGAAAACGCATGCATCATTCTGCCATGAACAATGAGCCTTCGATTGGCATGAGTAACAATTCTCCACTTTACAGTCAGCCTCATGATCTTGTTCCCCACCAATTAAGCTATCGACCTTTGCTGGATTCACATGACTTTTGTTAGTTGACATTCTAGGGAGATTTGAGAGAGGATCTTGGAAGACATCTTCACGATAACAGAGCTCAGGTCTGTATAGAGCCCTCCCACTAGGAGATTTGCACTTGTTGAAATTGCACTGAGATATCAGACCGCACCATACACAATCAATATTGGTGTTGAGACAATCATTGCAATTGTCCTTAGACTCACAGATGACTTGTAACTTCTTAACTTCAGTCTTGGAGCAATCGTATTGGTCTTGAGAACTTATTGATCCAGCTTGCCCGAAAGAGCTCTTGTCCTGAATCTCACAAGCTGAATTGATTGCATTCCAACTGCAAGACAACCCAAGTTTCGGCTTCTTGCAATCCAGCTCAGATGTAAAGTTCGAGCAGGATTGAATTGTAAGTGAATACAAATCGTTCAACAAGATACCATTGAATCCTCCGTAGAGAATCAATTGTTGATCATCTGTTACAACAGTGGAGTGACCGTGTCGTTTCAGAGTACCCAAGCCATCATCGTTCATCAACGACCAACATTTTCTGGCACAACCAGTGCGTATAGTCTGGTTAGCACAGCTCAGATCGTAGACCAGATGTGTCGGTTGATAACATTGATCACTCTGATGCGATGTATTATAACTGTTACCTCCTAAAATGGTGAGGAGCCCGTTCATGATGAGTGCGCTATGGTAGTATCTTGGGGAAGGGCCTGAGTGTAAAAAAGTCCAAACTTCAGTCTGGGGGTTAAATGAATACAGACTCCTGGATCTCTGGACGTTGTGACCTCCGTATATATAAACAAGCCGTGTTACATGATCAAAGGTACTTGTGTGTCCTATCACACCATTCACTGAGCTTCCACGACGTCCCACAATAGACCACCTATTACTAGCAATATTAAACTTTTGGGCAAAATTTAAATAACCGTAAATGGGATTATAGCCCAAGAAGACGTACATGTATCCATCTATAATATTCGCAGAGTGTCCCACACAGGACAAGGGTGCGTTGAAAGCCCCATCGGGGTCTCGGGTATAAATCTCACTATTGATGACATTAAGAGTCTTTGTTTTCGTATCGAACACAGTAAGAGTAGTGAGTATAGTATTGTTCATAGCCATGCCTCCATAAATAAAAGCCTTGGTACCGGAAACAGCTACAGAATGACCCGATAGCTCAGCAAGATGGTCAATACCAGTCCAGCCGGTAAAGTTGTCAGTTTCGCTATCGTGATTATTCCATTTGCGTTGTGAGAGATCATACGAGAGTATCATGGGTGTCGGTCGGTGCTTGAATATTCCCATATTTGTATTGCTAAGGGCTTGAGATTTCCCGCCAAACACCCACATGGTCTGATCGATGATGGCAGAATGATGAAATGCTCGAGAAGGTATCGTCATATTGACATCCAATACCGTAGTCCAATGTTGTTGATCAGCTCTCTTGGAGCAATCGGCACCCGAAAAGTCGTGATAGCAGATGCACGATCTATCTTTATCACAGTAGCCATTTATCGGTGAATTGCAATTGTTTGGGCACATAATATGTTGACACCCATCCCCGAAATAGCCTTTGTTACATTTGCACGTCAGCGTTTTTAAATCACATTCGCCTCTATTTGAACAGTCTAATGGGCACGAATCTATACTATAGGTCATATAAAAACCCGGCATACTTTGTGCTGTATCACTATGAAAATATATGAAAGCCTTGCCCGAGTGTGTTTTCAATTCGATAGGGTGGAAAGATTCCTGAGCATGTGTGTTGATTGGATCATTCTTATCCACTGAGGTACTCGATGTTGCATTATCACTGATTGAAGCAGAATGTTCAATCAATGATTGAGTTGAAATTCTCGATGTTCGCGGGATTGATGGGTTTCCATTATTGTTGCCAACAGGCAATGAGATCAAGTCTGCAACTCTCGTCTCTTGAAGAGCATTACTAAAGTCTTTCATATCACCCGATAGTGCAGCAACCAGCGGTGAGTAAACAGAGTCGCCGTCGAAAACGTATAGAAAATCATAGTTGCATTCGGTATTGAATTGATGGATTTGGATCCTTATTGTTGCATTATTCAAGCCACTATCGATTAGCCAAATACATTGAAGATTGATTTGATAATAACCCGATCCGTCAGTTATGAGACCTCGTACACCGTTCAGCTTCAACCTTCCTTTGCAATCTGGCACATTGGTCATGATACGACTATCCACGTAAGGATAATCTGTGCCACCAGATCCATTAGAATCGCTTAACGGATGGTCGAATGCAGTTGGAAGAGTTGGGACCACATTGTTGAATGTAGATGTGGAGGCCTTGTGCCGTTCATTCGTCGATGGCTTAGTTGAACCTTGCCTATTGAATTGGTACTCATTTTGAAACTGGTTGGAAATAGTGGTAGTAAGATTTGTTCCACTATTTCCACCATCATTCGGAGTACCTAAGCTGACTAGATTCTTCGGGTTGCTCGAGGCTCCCGATTCGACCGATTTTGCAAATAAGCTTATAAACGAACATAACGTCAATAGAGCTAAAAGGCGGGAAGTCTTGTGATCTGTTGATTGTTGCTTAAAGTATATGTACCTATGCATAACCGTAGCATCGGTGTTAGCCTAAGTGTTATCCTACATTAATTTCCTAATAACAGAGACGATACTTGGAGATGACGGGAGTGGAGTGGCATCAATATCATCACGAAATTCTCATCTTATGATGTGGTCAACGATGGAGTCCTAATACGAACAGGTCGGGGATGAAGATCGAAATCGTCTGTTGTTGATAGTCTTAAAAGCGAGAGAGGATCTCAATATTTTAGATGATTTTTGTTCAATTGTTGTTTAAGCTTCACAGGATTGATGGGAGCGAGAGTAAAGTAAGCGCTAAGGTTCGGCGCAGGTCTGTTGGGATGACGAGAGGCCTAGAGATCGACGCACATTAGAGTCTCACTGTAGGAGATTCCAGAGCGGAGACAATCTTGAGTTCTATGAAATAAACAAAAAAAACATGCAAAAGCGACAACGACGCAGCTGATAACCTTGGCTGTTATCCTCCATCCAAATCGAACATTCTTGATCTTTATAATATTCGGTAAAGACACAAAAGCCAACCATGTCCGAGAGAAAAGTCATCAACAAATATTACCCACCCGATTATGATCCGAGTAAGGTGCCTCGGATCAAGAGGAAAAATAAACTCAACGATGTTCGAATGATGGCACCCTTCAACATGAGATGCAACACCTGTGGCGATTACATTGGTGTAGCGACTAAATTTAACGCCAAGAAAGAGACAGTCGAGGATGAGACTTATAAGACCCTACTCATATTTAGATTCTACATCAAATGTAAACGATGTATGGCAACCATAGTGTTGAGAACAAACCCGAAGGAGAAATCCTACGAGGTGGAAAAAGGGGCCACTGAGAACTTTAAAGCACTCAAGTTAGCTGAAAAGCAGGCCCGAGAGGAGGCGGAGGCTGAGCAGGAAGAGGAGAAGATTGACCCTATGAAGCAGTTGGAAAATCGGACCAAAGCAAGTCGACAACAGATGGAGGCTAGTGAACAGATACGCAACCTTCGGACAATCAAGCATAGATTTCACAAAGTAGACATCGATTCCCTGATTGAAGAAAAGCGACAGGAGCTCAGGGAGGAGGCAGAATCGAGAACAAAATCAGATGCCACCGAGGATGACGAAGCCATACACGCCGAAGCACTACGGCTCCTCAAGCGCAAAGCGATAACCTCGAGTAAAAGCTTTGTTGCATCGACAAGTAATAGTGAGATTGTACCCCTAGAACCTCCTACCAAACGGCTTAGCACTGCAACAGGCCGAGATGTAAAAAAGATCTCAAGCTCATTGTCAGAGCTGAAGAAGAAGTTGAAACCTAAACCTAAGCAATGATTAGAGTGAAAGGAGGATTGAATTTAATATATTTTTTTACACAAAAACTC
>Ga0058701_10000434_pt1 | contig 29178 bp, 30 predicted proteins | sample AgamicOrMae_FD_97039 | JGI IMG/M metagenome (GOLD analysis project Ga0058701, IMG submission 97039) | Agave microbial communities from Guanajuato, Mexico - Or.Ma.e | ecosystem: Host-associated > Plants > Phyllosphere > Phylloplane/Leaf | place: Guanajuato, Mexico | collected 2012-06-04 | reverse complement strand
GTGGGGCCAGTCGAGCTCCATCTTGGCCCAGTTCACGAGCAAGAGCGAGCGCCAACGTGCAAGTGGCCGGCCAAACTAATCATCGCCGCCGACCTGCGGCCAGCGAGCGAGTGAGACCAGAGCCACCAAGCCAGTCGCCAAGCTAGTCGCCGAGCTAGTCACTGAGCCAGTCGCCAAGCCAGTGACCAAGCTACTTGCCAAGCCAGCAAGCCAGCGGTCAAGTTGGCCCCAAGTCCACTCGGTGCGGTCAGTCAAGCTCAATTACGCGCCAGACGGACACACTTGGGCGCCAGTTGGGCGGCAGTTAGCTGGCCAGTTAGTTTGCGGCCGCCCATTTCCAGCCGGTGAGTTTGGGGGGCGCGTGCTCGCGATTAGCAAAAAGCGGCGGCGAATTTGTTTGCGCCGGCCCTTAGCTTTGGCCACCAGAGTGCCACCAAACTGGGGCCCCGTCGGGCGCCGGTTTCAGTGGCCACTTTTGCAGGCTCCACGCAAGTGCCGCCAACTCCTCTGCTTCCGCCGCCTCCGCTTCTTCCGCCGCCTCTTCTTCCGCCGCCACCACTGTGGCACGCCGGTGGGCATTCATCCATATGGATGATGGAGAGATGGGCGCGACTCAAGCAGTTGGGGCCAGTTTATGGTGGCGAACGAGAGCTGCCAGCCGGCCCAGAGGTGCCCCTCGAGGTCCAATTGAATCTGGGCGGCCAACTCGAGCCAGTTGCATGGGCCATTGTTTCCACTGTTGAGCCTGCTGGACTCTGAGCTAAGAGGCCCGCGGCTAAGGTCTGGAGTTGGGGGCAATATTGGTGCTATTTGGCGGCCGTTTGGGGCTTCTCATGCGCTCTGCTTGGAGGCCACTTGGAGGCTGCTTGAAGCTGCTTGGGGCTGCTCGGAGCTGCTTGGATACTGCAGCTTGTGTGCGGCCAGCGAGCAGTAGTTAGTGGGCTGCAAGGCTAAGGAGCAGAGAAAAGCAGTGGAAAAAGCGCACTCAAAAGCGCGTGACCATGCAAATGATGGCCCACACAATCACACTGCCACCGAGCAAGCAGCCAGACTGTCCATCTGGGGGCGCCCTTTTCGCTCCAACTCCCCCAGTTGACCAGCTCGGACCACACAACTGGCGCCCAACAACTGACCCAAGCTGGCCACTCGAGCGCCGCTTGCCGCTCGCATGCGAAGGGCAATCCTGCCAGAAACCGGCACTTTTCAGCGCCTCCTGCTCGAGCTCGGCAAGCCAGTTGGTCGCGCTCGCTCGGCGGCCAACTGGCCAACTGGCGGCGCCCACTTGGCCAGTCTCTGGCCGCTCTTCTCTACAAGCCGCCACTGCGTTGGTTCATTTTCATTGAGTGCTCCTGGCCGGAGAGACTGCGGCTCGTCCATAGCTGCTCAGGGGCGGCCGCCAAGCTTCGGTCGCCTCCAGCCAGCTCGCTCGCCAGCCAGCTCGCCAGCCTGAGCTCGAGCGGACTTTTGCCGCCGCCAAGACCGACGCCAAGACCGGCGCCAAGACCGAGAGTGGAAGCAGAGGCAGAGCTGGGGGGCCAGTCCATTGGCCGTTGGCGGTCAACTGGAGCGAAATGGCGAGCTGCTGGTGGTTCTGGGGCTGCGTCTTGTGGGCGGCGGTTGGCGCGCAGACCCAAAGCGGCCCATTGAGTGTGTCATTAGCACGGAGGGGCTGCTCTTGTCGTCGGCCGCTTGGGCGCCGCTTGGGTGCTGCTTGGGTGCCGCAGTCTGAGGATGGGGCGAAAAACAAGCGCGCGGAGTGGCGAGAAGTGGGAACAAGCCAACAAATGATTCGGCCGCCAGTCGGCGTGTGGCCCAGCGGGCGCCCTCGCCCAGCAGGCAGACCGACTGGGCGCCTTGCTGGATGCTCGCCCCTAGCCCTTAGCTCTGGCACTGCTCTGGAGCTGCTCTCGTGCCGCCCAGAAGACCCAGAAGGCCCGCAAGACCACCAGGAGCCCCCCGCGACGATAAAGTGGGCCGAGGAGGGCGAACAGTTTTGCGTGGGCCTTGCAGCTTGGGGAGCTTGCAGCTTCCAAATAGTGAGCGCCCGAGTCGCCTTCTGGCCGCTTGATTACTCGCCTGCTCGCCTCTAGGACGCCAATGGGCGCCACCATGAGCGCCCCCTGGCCGGCCGCAATCTGGCAACCCGGCTCGTTTCCCTTCCGGCGCGCTTCCGGCCGGGAGGAAATATTTGCAATTCACAATGGACAGTGGCGCCCAGTGGCAGACAGCCGCGACCAGGACGATTTGTCGGCACGCCAGGAACACTCCTCCCGGCTCGCTCGGGCCCAGGTGGCTGGCCGGCCTTGGCGCCTCCAGCTCGTCTTGGCGAGACACAGAGCACACAGAGGAGGGGCTCTTCGGGGCGCCCACAGCTTAGGGTGGGGGAGCTTAGCATCTTCAGAGGAGGGGCGCTCATTCCATTCCGAGCCAGTGAGCGCGGCTGGCGCGCCCGCCAACTTAAAGTCGGAATACTTTTTTCTCCACTCTTCTTCAGCCTTCTCCTCCTTCTCCTTCGCCTTCTCCTCGGGCGCCAGATAAGGGAAAACAAAAAATAACATCCAGAGTGGGCCGGCTCGACTTGGCTTCCACCTGAATTGATTTATCTGCCCCTCTCGGCGCTTGCCAGCTCGCTCGCTGCTCCTTCTTCTCGGGCTCCTCCAGCTTGCGGACCACTCGAGCAGTTGGGCGCCGACAGAGCAGGAGGAGCCCCCGAGATTGTCATCATCTCTTGCGCCCCATGTTTCGGCCCCCAGTGGACCGGCGCAGGCTGGCCGCGTGTGCCACTGTGTCTGGGCTGCGCAATGTGCACTCTGCACTCTGCAATGTACAGTCTGCAATGTGCAGTCTGCAAGCTCCAATGTGCACTGAAGAGGCCAATCTCTGTCTGCGGGCCACGTCGAGCTGCGCGTCGAGCTGCAGGGCCAGTTGCAGGCGCGCCAAATAACTCTCTTGCCTGAGAGATTTTGGGCCCAGAAATTTCACTGCCACACACGGAGAGCCGCACTGCCCAAGTGCGGCTCCAATGATGTGGGGCCACCCGCACAGAAGGCCCAAACTTGACAGAGTTTGAAGAAACAAAGCAACTAGGGCGACAAATGGCAAGCTAATTGAAATTTCTTCACACTCCAATGCACCAATTGAATGGGCCACTTTTCCTTCCGGGCCCCACTCTCACGCACTGCCGCCACCTCGAAACTGGCCCCAGACTGTCCCAACTCGAGAGGGCCTCCAACTCTGTCCAACTTTCTCCAAGTTGCTCCAACTTTCTCCAAGTTGCTCCAAGTTGCCCGAACTCTGTCCAACTTGGCCCCACCACTTGGCCCCAACTGCACACTTGAGCGAGCCGGCGGGCTCTTGTCGCCAGTCTCTTGGCCTTCTGGCTCCTCCTCCCCCTCCCGCTCGACAGTCCCGCTGACAGTCTCTAACGCTCGAGGGCCCATTTCTCGGCCGGCCAAATCTGGCCAAAAACAATGGGCCCACAAACAAGCTCGCATCTCTGCTGGCATCTCCTGCACCCAGTCTGCGCAACTGCAGCCCCGCCTCCTCGGCCAACAGTCTCCACTTGCCCACCTGACTGGCCCGGCCAACTTCCGGTCAATTCATTCACCGCCCCGGGCGGCCGAGAGGCAGACTGGCCACTTGTGCAGCTCTGGTGTTTGCAGGCCTGTGCTTAGGGCCGGCGCTCGTCTGGCGCTGCGTCAGTCTCGAGGGAGATTGCAGCTCCTGGTTGACTGACTGGCTGGCCACTGCTTCTGCCTGTTCCGCAAGGCAGACCACCGGAGAGGTTTCCTTTGTTTTCTTTGCGCGCACTTCCGCCCCTTTCCGGCCGCGCTCCTTCCGCCACTTGGCGGCCGGCGATTTGAGCTCCGAGATTCGAGATTCGTTGTTTCTTCTCGCAAGAGTTGCCAAGAAACTCTCGCGACTGAGCCACAGCTCCCACAGGCAGTCTGCGGGCGAGCCCACAAGGAAGGAGGAGGCGAAGAGGCCCCACAGGCTGGAACTGGCAAGAGATCCATCGATTAGATTGAAAGGGCCCAGAACAGGTTGCATCTGACGCGCTCAAATGGGGCGCTGATTGACGTGCGGCCGAGCGGGGGGCCGAGCCTAAGGTGCGGCCAGCTTGGAGCAGCTCAGGCTCGCCGTGCAAAGAAGCAGCCTCTTGCAGCCTCTGTGCAGCCCGAAGTCTGCACTCCAGAGACAAGCAGCCGCGACAAGCCGTTTGGGGCGCCTTAGGGACGCCAGCTCGCCCACTAGCTCGCCAAGTTTGCGCCAAGTTTGCCCAGCTCGGCCCGTGGACTCGCGCTTAGAGGAGCTGCTGATGCTGCCAGCTCGCTGGACGGATGAACAATGAGTGCTGGCCGAGTGCATCATTACGGCGCCCAAGCTGCACTGGCTCGACATTTGACGGGCGCCGAGGGGGCAAAAGTGGGCCCAGTTGGCCCCACTTTGTTCCTGCTCGCTCGTGGTTGCTCTCTGCTGTCCCTTCTCCTTCTACTTCTCGCTCGAGCAACAACCTTTGGGCGCAAAATGATCGTCCTGCTCTCCGTCTGGCACTTCTCGGCCAACTTGCTGCCTCGGGCCGCCCGCCAAGCTCGCCGGATTTAGCAGACAAGCCACGAGCAGGAAAGCAGCAAAGCGGCCAGACAGCCACACACACCCACTGGCGCCCCACGCAGACAGACACAGACAATGGCCCGCCAAGCTCGGGCCAGCTGAGCGCATTGTGTTCTGGGGCTGAGCGCAACCAAAACACCGGAAGTGGCCCACTGCTCGCTGGCCGAGTTGGACCATTTTATCTGTGGCCATTTTTTGCACTCTTTCCATTCATTGGGCTCTGGCAGTTGGCAGTTGGCGGTTGGTGGTTGAGGTCGGCGGTTTAGGTTTGCAGAGCTACACTTTGGGATGCTCTGAGGCGGCAGATTGGGCAGAGGCAAAGGGAGGTGGCTGGGCGGCCAGTTGCACGGGCGTTTTGCACACCGCCAGACAGTCTCTCGCTTGCAGACAGTCTTCCGCTTGCACACTGAGCACTGAATACTGCAGCGCCCAGCCAGTGGAGCCTTTTTCCTGGCCCTCTTTTTCGTTTGGCGCCGGAAAAGTTTGAAACATTTTCAAGAAAATTCGCCTCCAATTCGGCCATTCCAACGCTCAGATGCTCAGTGCCAAACGCAGCTTAGGGCCCACCCTTTAGGGCCAATAGCTGGCCAGCGCAATGCTCAATCGCTCGTCTGCTCTGTTCTGTTCAGCTCTGCTCTGCTCAGCTCTGCTCTGCTCAGCTCGGGCGATCCACCAAGCGCGCTCCCTTTGGCCCCAAAAGAGCAACCACAGAGAACGGCTGCACAAGAGTGGGGCAATAATTCAATTCGGGGGCGTGCCGATTTTGATGAATGGCAGTTATCGTGTTTCGCATCTCGCCAGGCCCAACGCTTGGCGGACGGCCCTCCGCCACTGAGCTTCCAGAGGGCAGGAAATATGCGAGATTTCCGAATTGGAAATGGAGCCGCTGGAAGGAGGCCCAGTGGCGAGTGGCCGGGAAATAAACGCTCAGCTCTCCCCTCGCGGCTCGTCTCTGCCCGCATCTGGAGAAGAAGCGCGTCTCTCCTCAGGGCGGCCACCCAGAGCTTAGCTGAAAAAGCGGCCCCCCAACCAACGATGAGCCATTTCCGTCTGGCTAGCTTGTCGATTTGCAATGCGTCAGGAATCAATTTGGCAACACACAATGGCTCAGGTGCGTCTGTCTCCCCTCTGTGTGCGTCTGTCTGCGGCCTCAAATTCGGTTTTGGCCAAAAAAAACTCACAGCCAGCAGCCAACACTGACAAACACTAGTCTCTGTTCACTGCTCGCTCCAAGAGACACGCCCACGCGCCTGCTTCAAACGACCAGGCGCGCCACTTCCGGTCTGTTTTGTTGTTCGCAAACTGGTGGTGGGCGTTTGGAAGTGTTTGGGACGAGCTCATTTGTGGACTCGTTGGCGCCTTTTGAGGTTTCAGCAGTTCAAGCGAGAGGCTTTTTTCAATCAGAGCAGAGCCGGCCAGTCTGTGGCGACAGTCTGGCCGCATGTTTTTGTGCCAATTTCGCCCGAAATTGTCCAAATTTCCCCAAATTCCACCCAATTTCATCCAATTTTCCCCAATTTTCCCCAATTTTCCCCAATTTTCCCGCAATTTCAACCAGTTTCACCCAATCTCGCCCCCAAAACTAGTCTCCAGCACCCACGAGAGGCCAGCCAACGCTTCTTGGGGCGGCCACCTTCTAGTGGCAGTGGCGCGTGGCAGTCTCGCTGAACGGCCACCAACGAGCCACCAGGCGTCCATTTGGTGGCTTCGTCGCCGCCTCGCCAGTGGAGCCGCCGCGCCGGAAGTGTTTGGCTTCGGAGGGCGGCCGTGCGAAGCCAAGCAAATGCAGCTCGAACTCGGGGAAGAAGCGGGCGAGGCTGAGGAGTGGCCGCCTGGCTGGCGTTGTTTTGTCAGCTTTGCGACAAAGAGAAAAACTGGCCGCCCCAAAGTTTGTTAGCGGCCAGACGGCGACAACAAACTGGGCACCCAATGGTCTCTTTTTGGGCTCGCTGGGCGCTCGTCTTGGCGTGCGGCTTGCTCAATGTTTAAACAAGCTAACCGGGCAAGCCGCTTTCCTGTTTGCTTTCCCGTTTGCTCGGCCGGGCGCAAATTCGAGCGGCCGCCCAGCAGCTCGAGAGAGCGACAATTGCGGCCGCTCCTTAGCTGGCCTGGTGAACTTTGTGGACTTTAGCTCGATTGACTAGCTCCGGCCGGCTCGTCTTGCTCGTCTTCGCCGGCGCAGAAAAGTCCCACCGGCGACTTTTGCCCGCGAGCTCGCCAAACGGGAAGCTTGCCAACCGGCGAGCTGGCCAAACGAAGAGCTGGCCAAACGAAGAGCTAGCCAAGCGGCAAGCCAGCGGCGAGATCAGCGCCCAGTGGCCGCTTGTTGGAGCAAGATTAATCGCAATCAAAAGTGTTGCGCCGTGTCGCCAGCGGTCAGTCGACTGTTGGAGCTCGCCGGCCAGCAAGCTGAGCCCCCAGGCTGAGCTGCGGCAATCGTGCGCTCGTGTGCGCCAGACTGACTTCGGGGGGGCCCCACTCGAAGCGAACTGGCCAGCCAGCCACCAACTGCAGACTGTCCGTGGGGGAAATAAAATTGGATTAGTTTGGGTCACTTTTGCTCGGCCAAGTCAGAGGCCGGTTGGCCAGTTTGCCGCCTTGACCATTGGGCCAAGTTCATGGCTCTGTTGGCTCGTTTGGCGCGCGTGTGAAGTGGAGCGATGAATTGCGCCCTCCCAGAGACTGTCTCCGGCGGCCGCGCTGCCAATCAAACAAAGCTCGCCGGCCAGCCAGCGCCAAGACGGCGCCGAAATGTGAGATGTGAGACGAGCCGCTCAGTGGACGCCCAGCCAACGCTTAGTGGACGACGCTCAGCTGGCCAGCTAGCCAGCCAGCCAGCTAGCTTGCCAGTCAGCCAGCCAGTCGATGGGCGCCGATGGGAAAACGATGATCCGGCGTTGTGGCGCGATGATGAATCGGCCGCTCGCCAGCCTCTGGGGCTCGTCCTCACTTAGGGCAGTCCCAGTCTTCACGAGCTTTTATCTCCACAAGTTTTAGTCTCCAAAAGTCCCAGTCTTGCGGGGGCGCCACAGCTGAGGGTCGGCGAGCAAGCAGGAAGTGGGCGCGCCGACTAATTTGCGCCCAAAGACGCTCTTTGGGCGCGCCGCTAGACACTTTTAAATTGCAAAGCCCAGTGGACTTTTGCGCGCCGCCAAATTGGAGCCATGGATTAGGCTATCCATTGGCCTCTGGCCCACAGTTATCGCTCGCCACTGGCAGTCATCGCTTGCCAGTTGGGCCCCATCGAACTCGAGCGGCCCAACTGGCGAGCTGGCCATCTAGACGTCTAAAAGTCTGGCCATCTAGACGAAATCCATCGAATTGGCCGCCGCCCATTGGCCCAGAGAAGCCCCGCGAGCCAGCCGAGCGTGCCGCCAGAGCTAAGGGTGGCCCCCATTGCCCCATTGTGCAGCCACGGCGCTTCAGATTGGCCCAATGGCAGGCTGGAAAAGTCGGCCAGTTGTTGCTCTCACACAGCCACCAGCCGCCAGAGACGAGCCGCGCCCGCATCCTCGCACACTAGAAGGCCCAAAAGCGGCAGAAGCAAACCGGAAGTCGGGCCAGGAAGGGCCGACTTTTGTCAGTTAGTTAGCCGGTGGGGCCCAGTTAAAAGGGGGGCTCCAGTTGATGATTGATGGGCGCCCGAGGAGAGTGTGTGCTGCCGCTCGTGTGTTGCCTCTGCTGGTGCGTGTGGGCCGCCCTTTGGGCTCCTCTGGCTGCACACAGAGCAGCCCAATCTGGCACTTCCGGCCGCGATTAACAACAGCCGGCCGAGTGGGCGGCCAGATTGCAGCCAGAGCTAAGGGTGGGGGACCTAGAGACTGAGGGCTCGAAAATGCGCTCGAAGTTGCACACTGTAGACCTAAGGGCTACACGAAAGCGCCCGTTTTCAGTGCAGCATTTCTCTGGTGGTTGCCAGAGTGGCCCAGTTGCAGTCTTGAGCTCGAGCACAAAGGCAGCCCTCTTTTTCACTTAGTCGCTCGCAAGGTGATCCATCTGAAGAGGAGCCAAGCAGGGAGGCCAATTTGTTTGCGCCCCAATTTGGGCGCCCACCAAAAGGGCAGCCAAGCGAGCCGAGCGAGAGAGCCAGTCTCTGGAGCTTGCCCAGTGGGCTCCTCTGCCCAGTGGCGTCCTGCTCGACGGAGCTTGCGGACTAGTAGCCAAAGTTGACTCGGCGCTCAGAGGGGCGAAATAATTTCGCATTAGGCGCCACTTGGCAACTTATCGCAACTTATCAAACAAAAACATCAGCCACCAGAGTCCATTGGGCGCTTCTTCTGCGCGCGCTCTCGCCAATTAATCAAGCCCCAAGCTTAAAGCAGCGCCTGCCCGCCGCACTCGCCAAGCGCCCGCTGACAGTCTCTCGGTCTCGAGCGGCCGGAAGTGGCGCAGTGGGCGGGGCTCAGCTGGTGGGCTGCTTGGTGGCCGCTCGTGAGCTGCTCTATGGCCACTCGAGAGGGAAGGGTGGGAATGGAATGGGATCTAGTAATAAAAACAAAAAGGAAAAGAGCAAAAACAAAACAAGCGCCGCAGACTGTTTCTCCTGCGCGCCTCTGAGCAAAGAGGCGCCCCCTCAACTCGTGGCCAGTTTACAATTTGGCCTTCTGCAGGCTGGAAAAAAGCGAAAAAAAAAGGCGTTGCAATTTTATCTCCCCTCAAGTGGGCTGCATGTTGGCACCATTAAGTGGGGCTGTTATTAATTCTATCATTTGGAGGCCACCATTTGGAGGCCACTTCCGGTGCTCGCGGTGCTCAGTCCAGAGGGCGCAGATCAGGCTGGAGATCAGCATCAGCTGAGGCGTCGCGTTGGGGATTGCTTTTCTGCCTTTTTTTGGTTCTTTTTCGGCTCTTTTTCGGTCCTCAGACGAGGGCTGAAAAGAGGCTGAAAAAGAGCTGGAAAAGAGTTGAAAGTAGAGCTGAAAAAGGCCAAAAAGAGAGCTTTTCCAGGAAAACCAACGGCGGACTCTCTGCGGCTGTTTGTTAGAGTTCCTCTAGCTTGCCTTCTCCTCCCTCAGAGCGCCTCTTGCTTCCACAGGGCGCCCCTTCCGGCGGCAAATTCCGCACCGAATTGGGCGCAATTTGCAAACTGGCTGCCCGGCGGCCGCGCCTAAGCCCGCGGCGAGCAGCAAGTGAGTGAATATTAATTATTATGATTAATGACAAGCCTGGGCGAGCGGAGGAGAGTCTACAGTGTACAGTGAGCAGTGTACAGTGTACAGTGAGCAGCAAAGAGCGAGAAGTGAGCGGCGAGCAGTGAACATCGAACAGCAACAACAACAACAACAACCAAACATGAACCACGACGATGCGGCGCCACTCGAGCCCCAGAAACTAGCCTGGCCAGCTGCCAGCGAGTGGCTGTGGCACTCGCTGTTCTGCTAGTGTTTGGGGCCACTTTTGGGCGGCTCTTGTGCGCCCTTTGAGCCGTTGGTGGCAACTCGATTACAGCTCGCATGAAGCCAGACCGCAACTCGCGCCCAGCCGGCTCAAGAGTGGCGCCTTTTTTGCCCCCTCTAAGCCGCTCGCTGGTGGCTCCTCTTCCGGCGGCCGAGCCAAGCGGCAGACGGGCAGACAGTGGTCGTCATTATGTGGCGTGTATCTCTTTTGGCGCAAAACTGGGACTGCTGTTTGCGAGCGGCCAAAATCCGGCACAAACGCCAGGCCGGCGCTCAGTCTGCGCCGCAGCTTAGGTCCGCCCGCATGAGCCGCGCGCACAAGTGCATCTGCACTGCACACGCGGCCGCCCCAAAGCTCAAGCACGAGCTCGAGCCGCATGATTTATGTGCCCCCAACTGCCTTGGGCCGGCTTTTCCACAAAAAGACTCGCTCGGCAATTAATAGCCACCAGCCGAGGCGACTCGAGTGGCAAACATGGAAACAATTGAATTGTCCCAATTGCGCCCCCTCCAACTCGGCCGCTCGCTGGCCTCCTTTCCAACTAATTGCTGCACGCCCAAGAGAGCCTGTTGTCATGGCACTGCTGCATCCATCCGTCCCAGTCTCTAGTGGCTGCTGCTTACTCTCCGGCAAGCACTCGTCTCGCCCAAAGGCCGCCTGACCTTCGAACAGAGTGGCGAAATTTGCATATTTTCCGCCACCCACGCCGCGCCACAAGCGCCCTCACCTGGAGAATGCGCTTCCAGTGGGCGTCCATTGGCCCTCCGCCAACTTGTTGCCAGGTGGCCGCAAATGGGGGCCCACCTAAGCTCTCGCGGAGGCCCAATTTTTGCCAATTTGTGTCCAGTGCTGTTGGAAAGTCCATCTGGGCGCTCTTTTGGGGCCCTTTTTGACAGCGTTTGGTCGTTTTGGTGTCTCGTTTGCGGCCACTTGGCGAGCTAAGCTCAGGCAGTTTGTTTGTTTGTTTTTGTTTTGCCTGGCGCGTGCCTTCCAGCGTGACTTCCAGCGCACTGCTCGCCGTGCTGCTCTGCGTGTGTCACGTACGCGCGCGACTGGCCCAGCGCGCACCACAGACTGTCTACACTCGTTCGGCCTCTCTTGGGCGCCGCTCGCTCTCTCCGTGCGGCCAAAATAATTGCATCAATGGGCGCCCAAAATACGCCCGCTTTTTCTCACACTCGCGCCGCCAAGTTGGCCTCCAGTCCAGCCGTCTCGCCAGCATGAAGCCCAATGGACAGACAGACAGACAGACGGACGGACCGAGCGGGTGAGTGACGAGAGGACGAAGTGCGCCCTGAGGCGAGTGTGTCTGGAGCGAGTTCGAGACAGTGGTGGGCGCGTGATGAGCAGGCGCCTCAAGGGCGATCGGGGCCAGTTTTAGATGTCGATGGAGAGAGAGAGAGAGACACAAACAGTTGCGAGTGGCAAATGATGATGACGAAGGGCCGGCCGGAGAGATAACAAGATAACGAGCAGCGGCCGAGCTCAGCTTGGCTTAGCTTGGCTTGGATCTGGCTGCAAACGTGGAGCCCAAACAGAGGTTGAACATCTCGAAACACGAGTTGAAAACTCGAACTCTGCACGAACTCAGCTGCCAACTGCTGTCTGTCCAGAGCTGCGGGAAGACGAGCAGCAAAAGAGGAGCAAAAGCGGAGCAAAAGGGGGAAAAAGGAGGAAAAGCTGCCTCCCAAAACGATCATTGATTAGTGCAAGAGGCCACTGGGCGTGTTCGTGAGGGCGAGCACAAGCGAGAGACTGCCTGTGGCCGATGCTGAGCTCAGCCGCGAGCCGATCGAGTTGCTCTTTTGGGCGCAAAGGGCGGCCACTTTTTCGCCTTTTTGGCTCCTCTTTTTGGCCCAAAAGAGGCCCGCTAACAAGCTCACGACGGGGAACACCTAAGGAGCCAGAAGACGGGCGGCGCAAGAGAAAAGTGGAGCCGCGTACGTGCGGCCACGTAAACTGAGGCGAGCTGAGCGCACTTGAGCTAAGCTTCCAACTTTTGCCAACTTTTGCCTCTTCCGCCGCCACCAATTCGACAGGCTTCCCATCCGATCGAGCACACTTCTCCATGACACACGAGGGCTCTTTGGCAGGCCGCCCAAAAGGTCCAAGTGGGCGCCCACTTGGCCCAACTAGCTCGGCAAATGTAGCAAATTTGTTGCCTCTTCGCGCGCCGCCCCCAAAAGACAGGCAGCCGGCATTCAATTAGGGCCACCCTCTGGCCCTAGTTGCTTTGGCAAGACTAGAAGTCGACTGGGAACTGCAGTCGGACAATTAGACACGCCCGCAAGACTGGAGGGCGGCGCCCAAGTGGAAGCAAACAGCAAGAGGCCGCAATTAATTGTTTGCGCTCCTGCGCGTGAGTTAGTGATAAATGTAATCGAGTTACTCGTTGGCTGTTTAATTGCTCGTGCAAAACAACAACAAAGGACGCCTCTCTCACGCAGACCACTGGCTCTTAGTATTGGCTCCACTTGAACACGGGGCGTGCGGCAATAATTGGCCAAGTTGTATAGGTGCGCGCCGCAGCTTAGGGTGCTTAGGGTCCTTAGGGTAAGCGGCCACTGTGCTCTAGCAGTGTGCGCGTGCTGTGCGCCTGCGAGCCAAGTGGGCCGCTTGTTGCAGTTTGCAGTTTGCACTTGCCAGTTAGCACTTTGCAGTTTGCAGTTTCCAGTTTCCAGTTTGCAGATTGTGGTCCGCGGCTAAGGGCTGGCCCGGCTTCCAGTTGCCAAAATACTTCCGAGATAAAATGGTGGTTTTATTGTGGTGTGCAAGTTTGCGTTCAACAGACTCTCTTCGCGCTGGGTGAATGTGTAAAGGAAATTTGTTAAACGAGTAAAGTGAGCGAAAAAATGGTCTTATTTCAGTGTGGTGCTCGTTCAGCTCTACACCTTAGGTCTGGGAGGCTCGGGCAATTTCTGGCTTGCATGAGATCGCAGTACAAAAGTGTAGAAAAAGCCCGAAAATCAGCGCCAAAAGGCCAGCGTCAAAAGCGCCTCGAGAAAGAATTGTCAGAATTCTTTCCGGTCTGGCAGAAATGGATGGCCCCCAGCAGTCCTAAGGAGCGGCCTGAATTGGAGCTCGCCGCCGCCAAGCAACAGAGTTTGGGGCCGAAATTTGATTAGCGCAAAAAGCGCGTCTCGCAAGGTGCCTGCAGGGCGGCCGCAAATGGACGTGCCAGAGCAGAGGGCACCTAGTTGTTTGGCGGCCAGTTGTTCACTGGGGGCCAAGTGCAATTTGAAAATTTCCCAAGCGAGTTGCAGCTGGCCAGACGAGGCCAGACGAGACACACGAGAAACTGGCCGTCGGGCGAGCCAATTTCAATATCAATCAGAGACCGTCTGGCCAGTGGCGCGGCGCCCACTTGTCCGTGGAGCCTTTATTGCTCATTAGGGACCGCTCGTTGGGGCCGCTCGTTTGCCTGGCGCTTGATTAGGGCGCCAGAGACAGTCTGGGGCGGCCTCGGCTGAGCTCGTCTCAGCGGCAAGACGCGCTCGCCAGCGAACAAGGGTCCTCGATTGCAAATTGCACGCTCGCAGGTCAACGGTCAGTGCGGCTTGGCAGGAAGGCGCCACAGTGAAGGCGTTCCAGTGCTAAGGGCCGGCCGCTTGCGAGCTGCAGACTGTGTGCGGGAGACTGTCTGCAGCAGCACAGTGGCGAAGCGGGGCTCCATTTGGGGCCGCTTTTGGGCCGGAATTTGAAATGTGTTTGCGTGTGGGCGCTCGGGAAACTGTGGCGAAAAGCGGCCCAGCGAGTGACATTCGACACCCGCGCTTGGCGAGCTTGCCACTTGGCGCCCAGCTCGCTCGTTGGCAGCCAAACGGGGGGGGGGCCCAAAAGCTGACTGTTAGAGACTGTTGTTGGAGACTGTTAGAGACGAGAGCTGCAGGCTGGCTGATGGCGACTCTTCTCAAACGAGTCTCAAACGGCCAGATCAATGGAGGCAGCAAGCGAGGAAGCTGGCAAGCCAGCAAGTTAGAAAGCTAGAAAGCGAGCCAGCAGCGAGCCAGCAAGCGAGCGGCCGCTCTCTTACTGTAATTGAATTATAAATGACGCTCTGGGAGGCCCACTTGCCGCTCGCCAGTGGCCAAATGCGACCAAGTGCGGCCCGGCGGCGCCACTTGATTGTGTTGGGCCCCGCCGGCCGACTGTGTCCCGCCGGCCCCAAGCTCCGGCGGCTGAAAAGTTTAATCTCGCTAAGCGCCCCAATAGACTGACACTGGCCCAGTCCTGCTGGCTCGCCAACTGTCTCTGCTCGGGGCCAGCCGGCTTGCCAGCAGCGCCAAGCTGAAGCGCCAAGCAGAAGCGCCGAGCCAGCATGCAAATGGCAGTGCCGTCCACTGCCTCTGGGCGCCAAATCCGGCGGACAATCTCCCGCCACCGAATTGGCCCCTTCCGGGCGCCCCCCAAGGACTGGCCGCGGCTCCTCCTTGTCCTCCTCTTCCGGCCGGCTCGCTCGGGGGCGCCCCCGAGGCTTGACGAGTGGCGAAATCGGATGTGGCATGTGTGTTTCATGAGCAATCTGGAGATCATAAATATTCGCCGTCGAGGCAGCGCAAAGTGAGCTCCTCTTGGCCACTCTCTTCCGGCCACCCTTTTCTGGCCCATAAGTCTCTGCACTTGTTCGCCTCGCAGCTAAGGAGTGGCTGCAACTGCTGCAAGAGGCCACACTCCAGACTTCAGACTCCAAACTTCAGACTCCAGACGCCGCAGCTAAGCCAAGCTTAGGGAGTAAAAATGATTCTAATTTCCGCTTCCGCCGCGCCCGATTTACTCTTCCTGTTTTTAAACAAAGTTATCTCTCCACTTAAGTTCGTTGCTCCAAACTAGCTGACTGAAAACACCGAGGAAAACAATAAGGAAAGGCCACTGAACAATAAGGAAAGGCCAATATAATAAGAGCCAGAAGAAAACAACTGGAGGACAACGGCCAGACGCGAAGCTGGCAAGACACTTTCTAAGCTTAACCCTCGCCATTTGTGTTTATTCGTCGCCAACCAATTTACTTTCGGCCAAAAGAGCCATTTCTTGGCTATTTTGCTGGAAGTTTTTTTGAGTGAAAAAAGGAAACTTTTTGCACAGAAGAGCAAGCTCTTTTTCTCAAGACTTTTTCTGAAAAAATTTCACTCGCCAGAGAAAACCTCCTTCCGTCCAAGAGGAACTTCCGCCCAACCAGATGAGCCAAACCAAATTGGGCCCCCAAAATTGTGTCTGCTCGAGGCGGACCACTAGGAGCGGCCGCTTAGCTCTGGTGCAACTCGACTCTTTGTTTGTCCCTCGCAAACACCAACCACTTGCGGCCGAGCCCCAACTTGAGTCCGCCTAATCCGCCAATTTATCCGCCGCTTTTTATTCTTTATTCCACCCTTTTTATTCCACCCAAAGCGGCCTCTCAATTGGCCGCCGCCGAATTGGCCGAATTATTAAATGTGTCTGGCATGTGTTGTTCAAGAGTAGCATTGGCGCAAAGAGAGAGAGTTGGCGCAATGAGAGAGAGCCGAAGGGGAAGAAGACTGTGTGTGGAAAAAGTTCTCTAACCAAAAGGACCAACCATTTCATTTGCCCAAAACAACCTAAAAATCGACAACAAAAACAATTTGGGAACCGCCGCAAAAATGCGCATTGGGAAACTCGCTTGGACAAAAAAAATTGCAAATTCCAAATTCGAACGCAGTGGAGAAACGCGCCGCCACTCCGGAGGAGCCGGAAGGCAGTCTGGAGGGCGAGCAGGTGAGCCGCGTGGTCGCCCTCAGCGGACAAACAATCGAGTTCCGGTGTCCACTGGCCGCCGAGCTGGCCAGTCTGATTGGAGCCGCGGGAACATCCGGCGAGCGCTTTTCGATAATCTGGCGCAAAGGTGAGTTGAGCCGACGCTTAGCTGCCCAAAGGTCCACTCCTTCCGCCTGGGCCTTTAGGTGCGCCGGAAGCGGAAGTTCGGCCATTTCCGGGCGGCTTTTCGCTTTTCGGGCAGAGCTGCCTCGAAAGAGTAGCTTGAAAGAGTAGTTGCCTCCAAAGGGCGACTCTAAGAGGGTGGCTCTAGGAGGCACCTCTGGCTAGACTGTCTCTGTTATTTTCGGCTTTATTTTCGGGCCACAAAGACTAACCTGGAGCGAATTTCGCCACAAATAATCCATCGGAAACCGACCGGAACTGGACGCCAAATTGGCCACAACCGAACGCAAAAAACTGGCCGCAAATCGCGAACTGACCGCAAATCTGGCGCCAAATGCAAACTGGCACATGGCAGATGGCAAGCTCGTGAGCGGGCTCGACCCAAGGCTGCGCATCGTGCAGAGAAACAGCGCCCCGGAAGACAAGGAGAGCTCCAGGGAGGCGAAGGAGGGCGAGCTGGCCCCAAGGGTGCAGCAGCAGCCGCGCAGCAGCCTGACCATTGGCGAGGCGCGCGCCAAGCTCGACGAGGCCACCTACGAGTGCCAGCTGATCAGAGTGGCGGGCGGCCAGCCGGTTGAGGAGGAGGAGGAGCCGCACGTTTCGAGTGAGAAGGCGCGGCCGGAAGTGGCGCACGCGGAAGGGGCGCCGCTCAAGAAACACCGCTTCGAGCTGAGACTGTTGGTGGCGCCTCGGCTGGCACCCTTCGAGTTTCCGCGCGACGCCCAGCTGGGCCAGCGGGTGCTGCTCACCTGCGCCGCCCTGGAGGGCCAGCAGCCCATCTCCTTCGTCTGGCTGAAGGACAACCAGATCCTGGAGGCGCCCAGCGCCGCCGGAAGTGGCGCCGGAAGTGCTCAGACGAGCTCGCTCACTGTGGGCGAGCAGGCGAGCGCGGGGGCGACGGCGGGCGGCGTGCAGGCTGGCGGAAGTGCAGCATTGGAGGCGAGCGGAAAGGTGGCGGCCGGCGGCAACAGAGTGAAGCAGCAGCGCCAGCCGCCGGGCCCCAGTCTGGCCGAGCTGCACCGGCGCCAGTTGGCCGACAAGTTCGCACTGTCGGCGGGCAGCGAGCGGGCCTCGCCAACTGCCAACAAGTGGCCCCCCTCGAGCGAGCTGGTGCTCGTCGAGAGGCGGCCTTTCGCGGCCGACGAGCTTGAGGAGCCGCTGCAGGTGGGCGGCGAGCAGCAGGCGGCGCGCAGACTGGCCGGAAACGCGCTCCTGGCGGACCGGGCAATTCGCGTCCGCCAGTCAGACGACTACTCCATTCTGGCCATCGACCCGCTCGAGCTGAGACATGCGGGCAGATACACCTGCTCGGCCCAGAACGAGGCGGCGCGCGTCTCCCACAGCGCCCAGCTGACCATCAACGGTGAGTGTTTTCTATATTTTCTTTCACTTTTTCGCTCCCTTTCCGGCTTCCTTCCGGTCTGGGGCGCCGGAAAAGTTATTTCTGCTTTCGTTTCTCGCTTCCTGCGGGGCGCAAAATGGGCGCCGAGGCAAAATGGGCCAGCCGAAAGGTCGAATGGGTGGACTGAGTGGTGAGAAGCTCAAAGGTTGAAAGGCGGCAAAGTTCACCGAGGCTAATCCCCCACTGTGCTCCAGTTGCTCTTCTAAAGTACCCAAGCCCAAGCCAAAGCAAGCTAAGTGATTTTATTAAAAAGGAAAATAATAATAACAATAACAAACCCCCACGTTGCGCCTAATCGGCCGCCCTCAAACTAACGCAAACCCTTAGCGCCGCCCACCTTGACGGTGGAGCCCAAGGACGGCGACCTGGTCACCGGGCAGTCCAGCGTAATTGAGTGTGCCGCCACTGGTCACCCGCGACCAGTGCTCGCCTGGTCAAGAGCCAGAGGTAAGTGTACAGCTGCTGGGCGGCCCATTATTGCACACTGCATTGCACACTTTTTGCGTCTCTCCTTTGGAAACTCCTTTCCTTCAAGCTGCACTCTTAGTCCTCACAAGACCCAAGACCCAAGCAGCTCACTAGCTCCGGAAGGCAGTCTTGGGCAGTTTTTGCGCTAGCGATGAGCTAGCGCACCAAGCTCGCTGCTTCCGGTTGGCGTCAAAGGCGGCAAAGTTTCCTCCTTTGCCGCCAGTCGAGGAGGAAATAAAATTGATTGAGAGCCGGCCAAGTTCGCGCAACTCGGGCCCGAGCTCAATGAATGGGCCGCCGGGCGATCATTTTAAAGTGGCCGCCGCCTGTCGATTGGGCGCGGTGTGTGGGCCCCCCGCGCGGCTAAGCGTCGGCGCTTGGCGGGGGCGCTAAGCTGGCACTTCCAGCGGCGCCTTGCTGGTGGCCATTAGGAGTTGCGGAGGCGATAAAAAGCTACTAGAAAATTTGTATCACGTGTGTGTGACTTTTGCCACGCTCGCACTTTTGCCACTTTTGCAGAGCTCAAGCCGCCCGAATTGAGCTCCGCGCCCCGACCCTTAGCTCTGGGCCCAGTTTGCGCGCTCGGCTTTGGTTTGCGGCCAGACCCAAGCTGCGGCCTAGCTGAGCTCAAACTCGAGTCCAGTTTGAGCTTAGCTTTAGCGTAACGTAGAATATCGCCACCCAAATTGGTTGCAAAGCAGTGGAGGACCAAAAAGAAGGGCAGAGTTTTGGTAGATTATTTAGTGGAGCCGTCCACTTGGGCGCGCTTTCATTTGATTGGAGGGCAGCCTTTTCACCAAAAGGCCGCCCTTTGCCCAGCTCTCATTTGGCCGCCTTTCCAGGCCACTTTTTGGCCCCTCTTTGCCTCTAGCGCGGCAGAGATGCACTGGCCTGCTCGTCGTCCTTTGGGCTAAGGCTGGCCCGCTTGCTGCCCATTGGACGCCCAAAGGTCCCCCAAAAGCGCCAGCAAACTGGGCCCAAGCTCAATGGCGACAAGTGGCCATTTGATTCACGAGTCAGTGAATAGGATGCGCCGAAAGGAGACAATAATCGAGCTTGACCCAAGCGAGCGAGCGCGCCAGTTGGCCAGTTGGCCGCTCGCTCGCTCTCGCTCGCCGGCCCAATTGGAGTGCACGATTTATTCAAACGGCCACTCGAGATGCCGGCGAGCTAGCGAGCTTAGCAGTTGGCAAGCTAGCTAGTAGGCTAGCCAGCAAGCCAGCGAGCGAGCCTCATTGCCCCTTTTCATCCATTGAGCCGGCAGAATGGGGCCGCCACCATTGGGGCGCACCGAGGGGGCGCCCACTCGGCGGCTCGAGGGGCCGCTCGAGGCGGACAAAAAGGCGCTCGTCCTTAGGGTGGTCGGCAGACTGGGGCTCGAGCATTGGTCCCATTCGACTTGGACTCCGATTGGGAGTGGGAGTGGGGGCGCCATTGGAAGCGGGCGTAATGATCCAATTGTGTCCGCCTCTTGACTTGGCGGCCGTCCAAGTGGGCATTGTTTTGCTTGCGGGCTGCCAGAGTGGCCTGTTGTGTGCGCGCTAGGCCTAGTCTGCGGCCAGCGTGCAGCAGTGAGCGCGCCGCACGCAGCACACAGCGAGCAACGTGGGCCCGCAGGCAGTGTCCAATGCAGGCCGGGCGACAGTGGCCCGTTTGCCGCCTCTGCCCGATCTGCACTCGAAGGGCTCGCTCGCCTCCCAGTTTCCAGGCTGGCCCATTAAAATTTGGATTATTGGACTTGTCAGCTGCAGTGGTCGGCTGGCAAATGTAACTGCTAACTGGATTTCGAGCGGCCAGAATCTGGCTGCCAGAAGGCCAGAGCGAAAAGGGGAGAGAAATGGCGCGCGCCAAGGACACCCAGAGGCTGGCCGAAACACAGACAGAGAGCGGCCTGATTTGCCTCCAGACTCTTGTTCTGGCCGGACATCATTTGGCTGCTTGTTGTTGCTTTGAGCTGGCCAGTTGTTTGGCGGCGATTCCTCGAGGCCAGAGGAGAAGTGGGCGCGCTCGTGCGCGTGATTTAATGCAAATGAATCATCGGATCGGCCGCAGTGCTGCAGTGGTGCAGTGGTGGAGAAAGTGTGCAGCAAGGCAGAGGCCAGCCAATGCAAGACGAGCCGCTGGAATTCGGCTCCAAACTGGCCACTGCAGCCACAGACTAGCCTAGGCACAATGGGGCCTCTTTTTGGCCAGACGCTCGAGCGGGCGGCCCACTTGGCTCGCTGGCCGAGGGGGCGCCAGTTCCGGCGACAAACAGCAACAAGAGACATTAGCATGCTAACAAGATCGCGCCAAGCACGCGCCACTTTTCCCACCAGAGCAGCTCCCTCTCCTTTTCCCATTGAAATTGGATTAGCTCGAGAGCGTCGCTCGAGGGCGCCCACTCGGCCGGCTGGACCTCTGAGTCTGCGAGCGCCACCTAGGCGACTGGGCGCGACATGAGGGCGACTCTGTGGGCGCATCTGGCGCGCGGCCCACTCGAGCTTGGCAGCGAGGGCGCCGCTTTGTTGTGCGGCCCAAATCGGCTGGCGGGCAAATTATCGCGCATCTGGCGCCACTTCCGGATCTGGCAGGCCGGCCAGACTGGTGCGGCTGGGGGCGAAAGTATTATTATCGCGCCAGCTAATCTTTCGCCCCTTCGCCTCCAAATTACTCGCCCGTTGGCATTGGGCACTGGTCGGTGGCCATTTTGGGCACTAGTCACTGAGCACTGAGCACTGAGCACTAGTCAGTAGTCACTGGGCAATGTGGTGGCAGTTGCAGTTGCAGTTGCAGTTGGAGCTTGAGTCAAGCAGCGGCGGCAGACTGGGGTCCGCAGTGCACAATACGCACTGAAGACTGCACAATGCAGTGCAGAATGCATTGCAATGCAGTACACACTGTATTGCGCAGAGAGCAGTGCAAAGTGGGCCCAATATTTACAGTCTGTGTCGCGCGCCCGCTTTGTGCGCGCTGCTCGAGTGCGGCTTTGAGGGTCGCCGACACTCGAAGCTGAAGGCCGCCAGAGATCATAATCGGCGCCGCCAGATCGGTCGCCTCGAGGGCGACGAGAGGCCGGCTTTGGCGCCTCCTTGGTGGCCGCCCCCAAGCCACAACAAGCGGCCCAAATGCAGTCGTCAGTGGACCCAGAGGACTAGCGCCAGCCGGGCCCTCTGCTCTCCTCTGGGCGCCTAATGGAAAATGCTCAATTAATCAATGGAACACCGTGATCACTTGCGCTCAAAAGTTCAATCAACTCCAATTGGCCCAAGCCCAACGGGGCCCAATTGGCTCGATCGGAGCCAATCGGGCTCCTTCTTGGCCACTTCTGGCCCAACTGCAGCCGACAAAACTGCAACTGGCGCCCCCCAATATGTCGCCAACTGGCCCCCTTCCGATGTGCCCACTCCGCCCGAAGCTTAGCCCCCCCCCCCCACCAGCCACCCTTCACTGGCCGCTCGCCAGCCGGGCCCACTGGGCTCCACTGGACTTGAAGCGGGCAACTTCCGGCGCGAAACTTTGCCTAATTTTGCGCGGCCGCCTCGCACTTGGCCACTCGAGCCGCGCCACTTCCGGCCGCGCGCGAGCCAGAAGTGTGGGCCAGTTGGGGGCGCACACTTCCCTGTGGCTCGTTTGGGGCAGACTGTTGGCCGCAGACTGTCGGCGGGGGCACCAAGTGGGCGGCTCATTATCCGGCCAGCTCGCGGCCACTGTTTGGAGGCTAGTCTTCCGGGCGACTGTTTCCAGCGACTGTTTCCAGCAACTGTTTCGAGCGGCACCTCAAATGGGCTCGCTTCTGCGACACAATAAGCGCGCACGTCTCCAGCCGCCAGCAGAGGCTAGTTTTTTAATTATCATTAAGCGACTTAGTTGGCACTTTGGCCGCTTTGGGCCTAAGCTCGTTGGAGCGTCAAGTGTTCGGCTGCTGGGCGGCTCAAATTGTCGCTCGTTAAGCGAGCTTGGCTGCGGCTTCCCGCGCTTAGCTCCAACGCTTAGCCCCAACGCTTGGCTCTCGTGCCAGCGACACGCCCAAGCGGCAGCTCTGTGTGGCCGGAAGGGGCGCCCCTTCCGGCCGGCTGGCGCTCTGAGGGCCTGTCGGCGGCCGCCGATCGGCCTTAGGGGACGTCTTGCGGGTGCAAATTCGCTCCCAATTGATTTGGGCCGCCCATTTGGTGTCGTTTGGCGCTCGCGGGCGGCCGAAAAGAGCAGCCTCGAAAGCGGAAGAGGCGCCCCTTCTTGGGCGGAAGTGGTGGGGGCGCGCGTATACAAATGCGGCGCCGATTAAATGGGCGCTCTCGCAATTGCAGCCTGTTGGCCTGCAGAGTAGCACTAGAGCAGCAGCACAACAGCTAAGGAGCGCCAAAGGAGCGACACACGAGCGCCGGCTGCAAGTTTTTGACACAGCAAGCGAGGTGAGCTTGCCGGCCCATCGCGTGAGTCTAATTTTATTAAAGCAACTGCTCAAACTGTCGCCCACTTCTGCCCAGCTTCTCTTCTGCTGCCGCTCTTTCGCCAAGCTGAGATTTAGTCCGCTGGCAAGACGCCCAGCCCGCACACTGTCTCCAGCGTCTTGCCAGCCTGTCGCGCAGGCAAGACGCCTCCCGCCTCGTGTGTGGCGCCCCATGTCTTGCCCGTCGGCTGTCGCCGCTCGCCCCTCGCCGTCCGCCCCTTGGAGCCCCCTAGCCTAGTCTCTCGCTTGGCCAGAGCGCCAAGCGAACGCCGCCGCCCAAAAGGAAGGAGCTCCTTCCTTTTGAATTTCCAATTTGAATGGGCCGCCGCCATTTATCTCCATTGGACAATCTCGGCCCCAAGCAAAGGTGGCGGCGGCGGCTTGTTGCCAGCTGGCGCGCGGCCACCAAATAGAAGTCGAGAAAGCAATGCAAATCAATCGATCAACTTGATTACACACCACCAGCTCAACTGGGGCACAGTCTGCTGTGTGCTGCAACTTGCAGGCTGCAACTGTGTGCTGCAGCCTCTAACTCACACACACTTGCAGCGCGCAGACTGTGCCTCCCGAGCGCCACTCTGCGCGCAACAAGAAGACACACAAAGAGGCCCACACGAAGACTATCTGCCGCTACTTACAGCTGCCCGTCGCCCATTTCACTTTGGGCTCCCCTTTCACTTCCAATCCAAGTGCAACACTCGCCCCCACTTGGCCCAACAACAGTCCCTCTCTCGCCCAACACAATGGCCCCTCGCCAGCACACACACAAGCCCCCCTCTCTTATCGCAATTCTCCTCCTCCTCCTTCTCCCCAGTTGACATCTGGCGACTCTGAACTCTCTCGTCCTCTGAGCCATCCACAAGCACAGACACACAGACACACACGCACACACGTACATGCACACACCTACACACAGACACAATCCAATTCAATTCAATGTCTCCTCACTCCTTTCGCCTCCTCCACAAAAGTCTCCAAACCAAAGCTCTCCACCTCCGTTTGCCTCCCTCTTCCAGCACCTGTGCCACCTGGCGCTCGTCAGTCACCGTCTTCGGTTCGCCCAGTTGGACGGGAATTTGCTCTAAGCTGAGCGGGAGGCAAATTCTTCTTCTTGGCAAGAGGAAGCTTCCAGCTTCCAGCAGGCAGCACTTATGCCTAGCTCAGTGTGTAGAGGAGGCAATTTTGAGAATTCTTATTACCAAAATGGCCTCTATCTCATCGGAAATCTCACCTGGACCAACTGCAGAGACTAACAAAGGAAAAACTCCCTCCACTTAAATTGTAACTCTCCAACGTTGGACACTTTTGGACAATCTTTTGTGAAAAAATTTTTCCAAAAACTTTCTGCAAAACTTTTTTGCAAAAACTTGCAAAAAATGCAACTTCCAAACAAATTTCCATACAAATTCTTTGGACAAATCTTTTGAAAAACCAAATTTTAACAAAACAAATTTCCCCAAAATGGCTCACAGAATCGGACACTAAACAGTGGGATTTTGTGCCTATTTATGAGAATCTGCGATATTCAATCTTGCCAAATGGTTCGCTCTCGATAACGAACGTCACCAGAAGAGAGTCGGGCTTTTACATGTGCATGGCCCGCAATGGATTTGGACCTGAGGTGACCAAGCTTATCAAGCTCACCGTTCATGGTAAGTGATTGTGGCTGATGTTATATGATGGTGCTACTAATAATTAGTCAGAATTACCCAATTCTCGCCAATTATTATTGATCTGCACAAATTCTACACGAATTCCGAATGCTAAAAAACCTAAATTCTAACAAAATTTCACCAAATCAAACAATTCAACCCAAAATAATTGCCCCTAATTTCCAATGCTCAGAACCCGCCCGCATTGGAACCAGATACAAGACAGTGGAGGCGCGCGTTGAGGAGCGCGCCCAGTTGACCTGTTTGGCGACTGGCGAGTTGCCTCTCACGCTCACTTGGTTCGACAAGGAGGGCAAATTGGTGGACAAGGAAGACAAGAGGTTCATGTGAGTGGATTATTTAATTCATTTTTGAGATTTTCCTTAGCTTAGGCTCCAAAATTTCCAGAAATTTCCAGAAGTTTCAGAATTTCCACCCAAAACAATCAAATTTTCTGAATAATTGAACCGCATAAAGCTCAAAAATTCTAACGATTTCAACCATAATAAATATCAACATTTCCTTTGTCTTAATTACTCCAAATACTGCGCCATTGCTCAGCATCGACGAGTCGCCCGACGAGACGCACCCAGACGATCAAACTGGAAGCAGCAGTCAGACGGAGCAGCGGCCCGCAATGGACAGTCTGCGGCCCGTGGACTCTGTGCACTCGCTGAGAAGTCTGAAGCTCCGCTCGAGCAGCGCCTCCTCCTCCTCCTCAAGCTCCTCAAGCTCGTCCAGCTCGAGCGGCCCACTCGGCCAAGTGGAGCGCCCATTTCCGGCTGGCTCGCTGAGCTCGCGGCTGATCATCATGCGAAGCGGGAGGGCAGACTCGGGCCACTACACTTGCCAGGCGAGGAACAAGCACGGCCAGGACAAGCTGGTGGTGAATTTGCTCGTCCAAGATGTGCCCGATCGAGTGAACGAACTGAAGGTGACCAACGTCACCTCGAGCACCATCTCGTTGCGCTGGCAGCTCGGCTTCACCGGAAACGCGCCCGTCCACTCGTACCTGATCCAATACCAGTCGGACGACCCGCTGGACGACCTGCTGGCCTCGGCCCAACAGCAACAGTTTCAATCCCAACAACAACAACAACAGTCTCAACAGCAACAGCAGCAGCTCACTAGTTCCGGCCAACTAGCTTCCGGCCACGCGCCGGAAACTGCCAGCGCCCTGCAGGTGAGCCTGTCGAGCTCGCTGGCCACTCTGCTCGAGTTGGAGCAGCAGCAGCAGCAGCCACTTGTTGAGGGCGCCTCAACAAGGAACAGCCTGGCCGAGCAGCAGTCGGCCACCAGCAGTCTGCGGGCCGCCCTCGACGCCCTGAACGCGCTGCTGCAGAAGAGGCCGCGCGCCGGAAGTGGCGCGGGGCCACTTCCGCCTACGAGCAGACAAACAAGTGGGGGCCAGACTCAGCTGGAGATGGCAAGCGGAAACGGAAGCGGAAACGGGAGCAGCTGGGTGGAGCAGAACAAGCTGGCGTTGGCGGCGCTGGACGAGGCGATCGACAGGACGCTGGTGGAGCTCACGGTGGAGCAGGCGGCCACCAGCGTTGTGGTGAAGGACCTGAACCCGTACTGCGTGTATCGCCTCAGGTTGGCCCCCATAAACAAGATCGGCCTGGGCGAGTTCAGCGACTGGCTGCGCGCCAAGACGGAGGAGGCGGCGCCCAGCGGAAGTGCCGTGAAAATGGCCGCCTCCGCGACGGGGCCCAACTCGATCAAGCTGAGCTGGTTGCCGCCCGATAGGCGCTCGTGGAACGGCCAGCTCACCGGATTCAACATTGGCTACCGGCCGCTCGACTCCACTTTCGAGCTCAACAAGACGCTCGAGTGGACGCCGCCCTCGCTCCTCAGAGAGTCCATTTCCTTGGTGCTCGAGCAGCAGCAGGCACAAGGGCAGCAAGTACAGACACAGCATGGACAGATACAGCAGCAAGTGCAGCAGCAGATGCAAATGCAACAAGCACAGATGCAGCAGCAGATACAGTTGCAGACACAGTTGCAGGCCAGACTGAACGAGACGGCCGGCCTGCAGCCGCACGACTCGCTCGCTGCTTCCGGGCCCACTTCCGGCGCCAACTCGAGCCCCAAGGGTCCAAATGGGGGCTCAGCTGCCGCCCTGGAGCCCATCTTGGCCCTGAAGCAGCACCTGAGACAGTTGCTGGCCATGCAGCAGCAGGAGCTCTCTGCGCACCTGACCAACTTGCAACGCTCGACCACTTATTTGGTGTGGATCCAGGCGCGCAACAGTCGCGGTTTGGGGCCCCAGTCGCACGCCATCTCCGTGAAGACGCTGGACGACGTTCCGCCGAGCGCGCCCGCCCTTAGGGTGCAGTCGAGCAGCCACGAGAGCATCACCATCGCCTGGTCCATGCTCAGCAACTTCCTCAGCCCCGCCAACCAGTACTCGCTCTTCTACCGCAAAGTGCCGCCCATTGCTGGTGGTCTGGCCAACTTGGGCGCCTCTTTGGGCGCCTCCTTGGCCAGCGACGCGTTCAGAGGAGCCAACTTTTCGGTAAACATTCCGAAATTGGCCCAAGACGAGCAGCAACAGCAGAGCTTTGCCGAGCCAGGACCCTTCGTGGAGCGCAGCATCGGCAGCCAACAGTTGATGCAGATGGGCGCCCTCCAGCAGCACCAGATGGCGCCACTGCAGCAGTTGGGCGCGGGTCTGCAGGCGCAGGAGCCCCTGCATGTAATGCTAATGGGCCAGCAGCAGCAGCAGGCGGCCGAGCACGAGGCGGGCCTCTTGCGCGGCTTGCAGCAGAGCCAGCAGACCCAAACGCAGCAGCAGCAGCACCACTTGCAGCAGTTTGTCTACACCCTCGACCAGCTCGACTGTGGCTCCATCTACGAGCTCTACATGACCACCCGCAACTCAGTGGGCAAGTCGGAACCCTCGCCCATAGTGACCACCCGCACCCAGGGCGAACCCCCGCTGGCGCCCCCAAACAAGAACAACCTCTTCGCCCGCATCGGCCCCCAAGAGGTGCTGCTCAACATGGCCGCCTGGTCCACCGGCGGCTGTCCCCTCACCCACGTGACCATCCGCTACAAGCAGCTGCCCGGAAGCTCGCCCGGCGCCGCCCCCGAGCTGGCCAAGCTGAGCGGCGGGGCCAACCAGACGGCCGGCGTTGACTTGAAGCTCGCCGCCGTCCACCAGCAACCCACGAACAGCTGGCCCATCAGCATGAGTCTGCCTGCGGCCACGCTGGCCACCATCAACCAGCTGGGCGCCAGATCGTCGTCGGGCAAGCAGCTGCTTGCTGCTGGCCACCAGCAAGCCGGCCAGCAAGGCCACCCCTCGCTCAGTCTGGGCCAGGAGGGCCACTCGGCCGACCAGTCGGCCTCGTTTGTGCTGAAAAACCTGCAGCCGGCCACTGGGTACGAGCTGGAGCTGGTGGCCTTCAACTCGGCCGGACACACAACTGCCCAGTACGAGTTTGTCACCGCCGGACCAAATGGAGCGCGCAATGGATACACCAGACGCGAGGGCGTCTTCAGGCTGGACTCGCGCGGGCAGCCCGTGGAGCACGTGGCCGAGCTTGTGGACGCGCACAATGCACACTCGCTGCTCAACGCCGCGGACCAAGAACAACAACAACAACAAACACAACAACAACACTATTTCTCGGCAAACCCTCATAGGATTAATAGCAATAACAATCACCTCAGCAACATCCATGCAAATATTAACGCCAATCTCCACAATAACAATGCACAATTCATACCCAACCTCTCGGCCGCCAATGCGGGCGACCAGCTCGTGCCCCTGGTGCTCACCCTAGTCTGCCTCGTGTGCCTCATAATCAGTTCAACTTATTGTTACTATAGACTGGCCTCCTTTTGGCAAAACAAAACACGCTCCACCAGCTCCTCGTCGGATGATGGAAACGGCGATGAGCACACCACCGGCGGCGGCCACCCGCCAAGTCCAAGCTCAACCGTCAAGTCCAATGTGGGCAATTGGCGCCAATCAACCCTAGATGCTGCCTACCAGACGGGCACCATTTGTGGCCGCAACACCAACTGCAACGCTGGGGCCCCATTGGGCGGCCCAGCAAACATGCTCGAGGGAGGAATGGCCACATTTAGACGCCTTCATGGGTCGCACCATTATCATAGAAACGATGCCAACGAGCACAATGGGCACTGTGCCGCCGGCCTCATAAGTGCCACCCTTGACCCAAATCACACTTCGAAATTATTCAGCCAATCGGTGTCTATGCGCGACTTCAATTTGTCCCAAATTGGCAACTCGGCCACCCTCAACTTCAAGAGCCCAATAATGGCCAACGGTGGCCAGCAGCTGACCAGGACAACTGGGCTCCAAAAGTCCATGAACGCCACCATTGCGCGGACAAATCTCTCCAGGATGTACATGGCTGATGGAGGAGTCGAGATTGGAACTGGCCACCAGAGTGGCGCAAGTTACGGTGATCAGACAGGTTGTGAAACTTCGGAAATCATTTACAATAATCTAGTCAATAGCCAGCAGCAGCAATCTGTTAGTTTGCACCAGAACGAGACCTGGAATGCGGCCGCCAATCCAGAGCAAACGTTGCTCGTCTCAGCTCAGCATCAACAACTACAACAGCAACAACAATCGAGCAATTTGAACCACCACCAGCAGACCTATGCTGTGCCGGCGAGTTCGAGTTCGGTGAATCAGCAAGCGGGATTTCTCACCTCAGACTCGGGTTGTTGCGAGGACTCTGGCTGCTGCGAGGCGGAGCCGCCGCAGCTGAACTTTTTGCGCTAGCAAATTGCATATCTTTATACTGTAATAGTAGCTAATAAAGAGATTCTTGATGGTTCAGAAAGTTTCGTCTCGACAAAGACGAAAGCTTAGACTGTGTGTCGTTGAAAGGTTGGATTCTGAAAGGTTGGCGAAGCTTTCTTTTGAGATTTTGCGGAAAATCTTGAGAAATTTCTTAAAAATCTCGAATGGGCTGGAAAAAAGAGTGTGCCGCCTCGAAGGAGGACCTCTGGCTCAAGTTTTCTCTTGGGGGCGTCCCCAAGAGAAGAGGGCAGACGAGAGCAAGGAGAAAAAAGGTTGTGTGTTTGGGCGAGCTTTTATCGTTTTGTTAATGCGTTTGCTGTCCCTCTTGGAGCGTGGTGTTCGAAAGCGGATTGGTCGCGCTTGCGTAATTGGATAGAGCAGCTCGCGCTTTGGGGCGGCTCTTTGGGGGTAAGAAGAGCCATTTGGCAGCAGTGGCGGCAGCGGCGGGGGTGGCATGGTGGAGGAGCGGCCTGCGGAGGATGAGGAGAGGAGAAAAGGGCAGCGGCCACATAACAATGTGGCCGCTGCCCTTTTCTCC
>Ga0058701_10000433_pt1 | contig 29215 bp, 15 predicted proteins | sample AgamicOrMae_FD_97039 | JGI IMG/M metagenome (GOLD analysis project Ga0058701, IMG submission 97039) | Agave microbial communities from Guanajuato, Mexico - Or.Ma.e | ecosystem: Host-associated > Plants > Phyllosphere > Phylloplane/Leaf | place: Guanajuato, Mexico | collected 2012-06-04 | reverse complement strand
TTGTAGTCTGGAAGACCCAACTCAGAGCCGAGACAGAACTCGCCTACTGTGATGGTCATACCTACCGGTCACCTCCCGTCTTGCTACAGGCCGCGCTTTGTCCCCGGACAAACCGGTTGGGATAATTCGTCCCTAAAGTTCTCGTGAACGCCTTATTGTTTACTGTATGCGTCACTTACCGCTAGAGAAGGATTGAAGCATCGAGAGGTGAGACTAGATAAGGTCTCATTACTCATACTTGGAAACGCTGTCTCCTAGCTACAAATAAACAGTAAATTACCTGGCTGGAAGTGTCCAGAATCAGCAAGCCGGGGACCAAATCTGAGAAAGATTTTAGTCAAGTTTAGGAGTACCAAAGCAGAAGTTTTGCTGGAGCTTTTCTTTTTTGTCAAACGAAAGATGGTCTCGATGGGGGTAAAATTAGTCCTGATTATTGACAGCGCCAAGTTTGAAGAAGTAGCTCATGTAACGTTTGAACAATGTGAACGATTTCTCGCCAACGTCTTGCATCAGATAAGCGCCACTTGTTGGTACGGACAAAAGCATCTGGCATTGAAACAGAAGTCACAGCCTGATTAAATATGAAGCTAGACCTTAGAGTTTGCTGTTGCTCTGCCAGATAGTTTAGCATTGTATTGATAGACCAAAACAGGCGTTTTCCTTACTTTTCTTGAAGCATATAGACATGTTGTTTAGACAGATCGGTTGCACCACTAAGTGCCTCTAGTTGTGAACGCTCCGCTAGTTTTTTGGATAATAATTGCAAAACTAGAGGAACAATGTCCATCTTGATGGACAAGAAGTTGTTCCTCCTTTTTGCGTTGTTGTTGAGCATCTATTTGAGCCATGATTGTGCTAACTGCGTCCATAAAGAACGTCTTATTAGAACGACTTTATCAGAAACTAGGCTCGGACAAAGAGGCGACCGCGGAGTAAGGACCATGAATGCATCACTGATCAGCGGAGACATAGATTTAGAGACAATAGAGGGCGTTGATCAATTAACAAAACTGGTTCTCATGAAGACTGACAGTTTGCCAAGCAAGTCGCAGGAGAAGATAGATGCAAGATATTTAAACAGTTTAATGGAGACTTTGTACACAGGATTGAGAAAACCCTTCAAGTCGGTCTCGGCTGATATCCTAGGAATATTCCCAACCTTTGAGGAGGTTCAGGTAAGCTGCGAGCAGTCACCTGCGTCCATGCTCAATGGTCAGTTGGAGCGCGAGGGGTCAGTCTCAGCCTTACTGCATGGGAGTAGGAGACAAGATCTTACAAAACGTGACGTCGGATCCCAGGCTCAAACTCGAGAAAGTCTAACTGAACCGGACGAACCGACCGATACTCCTGAACCATCCGAGAGCGCCGACAAGATGAAGTACTCGATGCAAGTCTGCAAGGCGGTGACAAACGACTGCCTTTCAATGGATGATTTGGTGTCTATCTTGCCGCCCTCGGTGGGAACACTAGATGCTGCACTCATTAGGCTATGCCCGGTGATGCTTTTTAGGATAATGAACCAACTTTGTAGCAGGCCCAGCCACTCGATTTACGATAACTCTCGAGACAACGCTCAACCGGGGGAGGAAATCTTGCAAGCCTCTCCATCAAGCGAACCAGAATCGGCGGCCAATGAAAATCTTATCAACCAGCAGCAACCACCAACTGGCCCTGCCAACAATTCATCGACCATAAGTTTGAACACTTTGCAGATATTGAAAAATCTACACAACTCAGACGAACAATCCACAAAGAATCGGCCACAAAGGTTGCACAAGAAGCTCAAAACGCAAACTAACACATACAACCAGAATGGACGCCTAATGGCAGGCTCTGATGCCATCCGCCAGCAGCAAGGAGTGGACCAACAACTGCTCAAGATTAGACTCAAATTGAACGAGCCCTCAATAGAAAAAGTTTGGATTTTCTCTCTACTGTTTGTTATATTATCCATTGTGGTCTCTATGGGTGGTCTCATAGTGTTACCATTTGTTAAAAAGACAACCAGAAAAAGAATCCTCACCCTATTCGAAGGCTTGGCTGTGGGTGGTTTGGCCGGAAGTGCCACATTACACATGTTCCCACAAGCGTTTGGTTTGGTGGACGAGAATTACCATAAGTATTTCTGGAGAATTTTTGTTGTATTTTTGGGCATTTATCTTTGCTACCTATGCGAGCGGGTTATAAAAATCCTAAAAGTTGTTAGAGCAAGAAAAAGGCGACGCAATAGGACAATCGAGATGGAACGAGCTGGGTATTGTGGGCAGCAGCAATCCTTCGGGATTAGGAGAAATTTCTTTCGCCAGAGGAAATTTGCCCCGATCCACAAGTTTGTTGAAAACGTGCAAAACTTTTTCTACTTCTTCCGCTCTGACATCTCAACCGGCGAAGTTGAGGCGATTGAGAGGCACGAAGATTCCGCCCTCGAATGGAAGAGGCGGCTAGCGGAGATAAAAGAGAACGAGGAGGAGGACGAAGAAGATGAAGTTTACGAAGACGAGGAGGAAGATCGAATAGAGGTTAAGGTGATACCAAGTTATCCGGACCAAAGTGATCAGACAAAGAGCCTGCGAGCGAAATTTCTTAAATCAATTGGCGAGAGCTACGGCGACGAGCTAAGATCCAAGAGCAGCAGGAACTTGTCTAATGATGGAAATATAGGCGGAAAACGGAAATTGAATGTTGCATTCTCCGATAACGTAGAATCACGAGAATGTCCCAGAGATAATCAGTCCATAGAATGGCTCACTTCATACGGGGAGAACAATGAGACTCGGCGGCGTTTGCTCAAGTGTCTCAAATCAGTCCAGTGCCAATTCTCGCCCGTCTACGCAGTTTATTCATCAAACTCCGAAGACAGATCCGCCGAACCAGAGCACCCAAGAAACTCTGGCAGACCGGGACGTGGAAAACGTGCTCATCATAAGAACAAAGCATCCTCCGGAGTGACCAAGTGGTCATATACGAATTCTTTTGCATACAGTTCCAGGGACGATGGGAGTGGGAAGAGAGCTAGCCTTTGGCAGAGGAACCCTCTGGTTAAAAGATGGAAAGCCCATGCCAACGCATCGAAGTTGAGAAGGAAGATGAAGCAAAGAGAGATTGAGACTATGCTTTATCATAAGCATCGTATGGAACAACAGATGAGGATGCAACAACTGATTGAGGAACAAGAGAGACGAGCCAAGAGGCGGAAGCATCGCATGCTGGAAAGAGCAACGGCAGGAAGAGACAAACTGGCTTTACGGAGCATCGGCAATCATATGGGTCCCGGCCCGAGTCGCCCGCTTTCGAGATCGTCCATAGGTGTCCGTGAATATTTTGAAGCGAACACAACAATATCAACACCGTTGATCACAACGCCAAGCACTAGTCGTTCGAATACGGCAACACCACTGCTGGAACAGACGGTTCCATCCATCACCTTAAGTGCCATTGCTCCGCCCCAAGAGATTTCAAGGAGCGACTCAAACGTCGGTCCCAAAGGAATCAAACCAAAGGAGCCACAGAGCACAAAGCAGCAGGAAAACAAGACCGACTACATGCAGAGGCTGACCAATGTTAGTGATATTGCAGGAGAAAGGCAAGATCAAGACAATGCAGCCCAGATGTCGGTAGACACTGTGGCCTGGATGATTGTCTTTGGTGACGCTGTTTTAAACGTCATCGATGGCCTTTCCATAGGGGCTGCTTTTGAGCGCAACATATTGGCCGGCATATCGATTTCGGTAGCTGTCATGCTTGAAGAGGTAACACATCGCTTGGGAACATTTGCTGTACTCATCAGAGCTGGAATGAGCATGCAACAATCGCTGCTATGCACCTTCTTGTCAGCTTGTGCCCTGTTTCCAGGCCTTATAGTGGGCATTTTGTTGAGTGATGCAACAGAGGATGCTACCCCATACATATTCTGCGCTGCAGGTGGTATATTCCTCTACATGGCTCTTGTAGATGTGATGAAAGAAATGAATCGCTCCATCGAGAACGCCATTAGAAAGGATATCAAATCGACTTTGCAAATATTCGCGCTACAGAATGTAGGCATCATATTGGCGGTGATATTTCTCTCGTTTTTGGCTCTATATGAGCAGGCGATGGATTTCGAGGAGTACCAAATGCAATACAATCAACTGTCCTGAAATCGAGGAGCTAAAGAAGGCTAGTATTCATGGCGGCTTGAGGCTAGGCCGTGTGTAGGTGCACGATTCCGATCTTGTCATTACTTTGTATGTTCGTTACGTAAGAATGTGCGATGCGCGCAACAACAACAAACAGCTGATTTCTTGATGGATGAGCTAAATTCAATGGACAAAGTCCGACCAAATGAGCCACTCAGTCAATAAATAGCTCAATCTGAATAATGAAGCCCGGTATCCCGCAACTGTCCAAGAATGTCAGCGCTAGCCTCAACCAACCTCATGTCCGTCATCGGGCGACCAAATCTAGTGGGTAGATTTCTCACCATCAGATCGTATCATGTGGACAAAGTATACAATGATCTCTCCTATATACTCACTCAGGCTAGCAAGCTGGATGAGGTAGAGAGTCCGAGCATAAGCAGATCAGCATCAGTCTTAGAGAGTGCAGCTCGTGATGCGTCTTCTTACAGTCTGAAGCTACCTGAACTATGTGTAGTACCTAAGAACACAGAGCAAGTTAGTAAATGCGTAAGCTATTGTTACGAGAATAATATACCAATCGTACCAGTGGGTGCTCGCACTGGACTGGAGGGCGGCACTCATGCTCTAAAAGGGGGTGTGAGCTTTGACATGTCGCAAATGAAAAAAATCATCCAAGTTAATCAAAACGACATGGACTGCCACGTCGAGGCGGGCCTTAGTTGGCGTGAACTTAATGACTCAATAAAGAGCTCTGGCCTATGGTTCCCTGTAGATCCAGGAGCTAGTGCTACACTGGGTGGGATGGCTTCCACCTCCGCATCAGGCACGAATGCTGTTAAATTTGGGACTATGCGCGAGAATGTGATCGGCTTGGAGGTGGTAACAAAGGACGGGTCTGTTATAGCCACTGCAGGCCGTCAGTGTCGTTCCAAAAAATCTAGTGCCGGACTCAACTTGACAAACCTTTTTGTTGGCTCTGAGGGGACATTGGGTATCATAACCTCGGTGAGACTGAAACTGCACCCCTTGCCAAGCTCACTGGCAGTTATCACAGCGGCATTTCCAGGCGTTCGGGATGCCGTAGAGTCTGTAGTCCAAGTGATGCAATGCGGGATACCAGTGGCCAGGATAGAGTTTCTCGACCAGCCAGGAGTTTCCGCTTGTTATGCTGATTCCAAATTGCCATATTTGTCGCCGGATAATCCAATGTTATTCGTCGAACTTCATGCCATGTCTCAAACGGCCTTGACTGAACAGGTTGAAATTCTCAGCGAGATCTTCAGGTCCAATGGATCATCCAAGTTTAATTGGTCGTCTAAACAAGAGGAGAGGACTCAACTGTGGAAGGCCAGACACAATCTGCATTGGTCGATATTGAAAACAAAACCAGGCTACCACAATATTGATACAGACGTCTGTGTGCCTATATCGAAGTTTCCTGAAATGGTAGAGGCAACTCATAAATTGATCGAGCAATTCAAATTGGACGCTCCATTGATGGGACATGCTGGAGATGGTAATTTTCATTCGGTGATATTGTTTGACGGGAACAAAGAGGGCGAATTCGAAAGAGCCAAAGAGTTGGCCAACGAAATGGGTAGGGTTGCCATTTCTTTAGAGGGAACTGTGACGGGTGAGCATGGGATCGGGAGAGGCAAAACTGTGTTATTAGGAGAGCAATTTGACAAACAAACATTGAGCTTAATGAAGACAATTAAGATGGCACTCGATCCGAAGCAACTTTTCAATCCAGGCAAGGTTTTCACTTGATCAATTCGCCTGATCGAAAATGTGGGAGTTCAGGCGAGAACTAGTCTTCAGGAAGAAATCCTCCTCTTTATCTCAAAGTTCTTTGTGTATTTATACATGTTCCTCTCACACATCTACAACAGAGCTAAAAAAGGAACAGACTGATCCATGTTCATCGTGACAAAAATACCATCCATTGATCAACAGTTGCAGGCCGTTGAGATTAAAGTTCCACTTGAGTAATGATTCCTAACATATTCTATCCAGTGCTACTGTTCATCACGAAACAATAGTGCTTTATTTCGATGAGAGATTTCTCAACACTGCAGCAATGGAATATAATCGTAACTATCTATTCTTAAGCGTGAAGATTTTGATCACATTGGCTGTCCTGTTGGATCTAACGGGAGCCAAATTTACCATAGGTAAAAAAATAGCACATCTAATTCCAGACAAAAGCGATGGAAAATTGATGCGAAATGAGCTGAAGATTTTCTTTACCAATATCAATCTTCGTCGCGTCCCATTGGCCCAAAAGCATGCCGAAAGAAGTTTATCTAGACTCTACAAGGAGGAGAAGGTTCTCCTCGAAGAGATTAGCGCTTTGAGAAACAATCTGCGTATAGTAGATAACAATAAAGTTAGAAATGGTATGCGAGTCCTCGTGATCGATGGTCAGATCGGTCGGGATGAATCGACTGCTAGAAGGAGGGTTCGGCCCAATTCCGATTCCGAAGGTGCCCCGACCAACAGTAGGCCTCGATTCCATCTTAGCTCAGTGACTGGGCCCAAGATTGAGGAATGGCGCCAGAGTTTGGAAACCAAAGAGGCCCAATACAAAGAGCTTCGTGCACGAATTGAGGATACAAAGAATATCATCCGCGAGCCGGATAATTATGTTAGTGTTCCCAATAACTATGGCCGATTAAAACCGGAGAAAGTGCGCGAGCAGGAAAGACAAGAATTGCTAAGGGACCGTGAAGCTATGGAGTGGCGGCGCTTGATAGCTGAAGGCAGAGAGACTCCATCTTGGATGACAGACGAATGGTGAGCCCATGGTGAAATTCTGACTACGGAGGAGAGGGAGTAACCTTGAGCCGATGGGCAGTTTTTTATGACGCCCTCTAGTGAGAGTTCGAACTCTTGCATAGAGGCATTGGAAAGAAGACTAAGTGGGGACAAAAGTCTCTCCTAGACTCGAAACGTTGGATGCAGCCTGAGACAAAATAGACTGTCGCCATTGCTTGCGATGGCAATGTGATAGTAAAACATTCATTCCCTAACTTCGAACCGGTGACTCTATGTTGCTCCATCCTTTTCTGGTCATAATCTTGTGCCAGAATCTTGCCTAGATCCATATACCCGGCTAGATGCAGCTAGCACACTCTTGCGAGGCAAAAGGAAATCCGCCCACGCTCAATGAATCAAAGTCCGAGGGTCCTTAGGCTGGGCCCATTCTGGCACTATACATACTTTGGCCGTCCTTTACTCTTTCGCTTCCTCTTCTTCTTTTCTCTCTACCCACTCTTCTGCCACTTGCCCACAGATCATTAGTCGATTGGCTCGAAGAATTCCCTCTTTGCCCTTGGTCTTAATCTCAGCACAAAGATCAATGTATTCGACAGCAGACCAGAGCCAAGGGAGCGAGCTCGTTCGCTTTTCTCGTTCAGATTGAGTGCACCCAGCAAAGTTCCGACTATATGTACTCATTCTCGAGGCCAATGAAACCATGAGTGGTAAGTGGCGATTCTGAACAGGCTTAATGGTAGCAGTCATATTGAGAAGCCAACACGGGCCGGCCGGCCGGAAATCATGCGCACATAGCTCCGGAAGCTCCAAGTGGCCCGGCGGTAGTCTTAGCAAGAAGGCCTAACCGCTGGTAAGCCTGGAGGGGAAGGAAGAAATAAATGTCTTCTGGCCCACTTGAGTTATGTTGCCAGTCTTTCACGAGATCACTATCGATACTTTCCACCACGATATTGTTCACTCTGTGATCATCCTAGAGCACGCCTGTCTGCTCAAGCAAGAGACAAAAACAGTCGCAGTCATTTCATCATTTCGCGACGTATTTTGTAAAACAAACTCAGAGTTCGCTGTTTTGTAGTTGGATTTTATCGACCATTATCAGAGTGCAAGGAAGGCAGAAAAGTGAGATAGACTAACCCGCAATGGATGCACCAACATCCATGGGTCAGCATCAAAGAGTACGCAAAGAGATGGCTGAAAAGTGCGCCTCGTTTGCACTCTTTGTAATCTTTATATTTCTCAATTATTTGATAGTTCCATTGGGAAGCGTTGAGACTAGTGGTAGATCAAGCAATCATAATGCACGAAGAACAAGAAACAATCGAGCAGTTTATTTTGCCTCAGCAGATGCCAACGCAAACGCCAGTGCTTTCTCACCGATGCTATTCTATAGACAAGCGCGGGAGCAAGTACAAGGCCAACAGCAGGACCAATTGTCTGTTTTGGACCAATGCTGTGCCTGCGATGAAGCCAAGTATGAACTGGTGTTCGAAGGACTCTGGTCACGTTACACCCATCCAGACGACTTTCCCGAAAATTATTGGCTAGCTTACTTCAGCGACATAATAGGTGCAAGCCACTCTAACGACTTCCGGATGTGGGCCCTGGATTCACTTGCGAGCGAGGGAGTGCGTGAATTGGCCGAGAGTGGGATCACCAAAAAATTGGAATCAGAACTGAAGCAGGTCAGCGTGAAGACTCGGACGATAATCAAAGCAAGAGAATTGAGATTTCCGACCCTGAACAGCAAAACATCGGCTGTGTTCCGAACTGACCGCCACCATCATCTGGTGTCGATACTTTCCAAACTGGGCCCCTCACCTGATTGGATGCTGGGCGTTTCAGGGCTCGAATTGTGCCAAAGCGATTGCAGCTGGGCCACACAACGAGTGGTCGATTTGCACTTACTAGACGCAGGAACCGACTCGGGGCTCACTTTTATGGCCCCCGACCAGCCAACTAGGCCGCAGGCTCCTATCAGATACTTCAAGAAGGGTTCGCCAAACGAACTTAATGAATCCAAAGGAGAGCCAAGACAGTTGGAGTATGCTTTGAATGAGAACCAATCTTTCATTGGCGGCGAACAGACTCTAACCTCCATGGAGGATGAAGGCCAATTTCGGGCAAGCTCAAGCAGTTTGGAAGGAACATCGCAGGCCAATAATCAGGAATTATCCAAAAGTGCAAGTTTGCCTGATGAACAATTGAAACCATTTGCTAGGCTTACCATAACGAGACAGAGAATCTATGAGAAATCTTGTGATTCGCCCTCGACTCAGCACACAAATCCTCAGGCAAACTCTGTTGGATCGGCTACAGTGGCATCAACAAACGAGCAATCAGTTGCCTCCAATTACGAGACATCTCTGAACAATCTAAGACCATCATCACCTGCAGATTGCCGTTTCACTGATTGGTCCGACTGGTCCATTTGCAGCTCACAATGTGGGAAAGGTATACGCACCAGAACGCGATCATTCCTGACTGATGATCAGTCCCAATTGTTCGGCTGCCAGCAGAGCGATCTGATTGAAAAAGAGATTTGCTTAGCGGAGTGTCTGGACGGGTCCAACCAGACAATTTGTATCACACGCGATTGGTCCAGTTGGTCCAATTGCTCGGTCAACTGTGGTCTCGGTTATCGGAAACGCACCAGAGCTCCCATACAGCCGATCCTGGAAGGGTGTCATAATATCGAATTAGCTCAAATGGAGCAGTGCAACGGTCCTTGTCTACAAGACGAACCAGTTCAGCAAGGCCCTATGGGCGAGAAAAGATGCGAGGTGAGCAACTGGTCTCAGTGGTCAGAGTGCCCAGTTGCATGTGGAAGGGGCACCAAAATACGTGTCAGACAGTACCTAAGAAAGGAAGACGCCGAGAACTGTCAAGTGAAATTGATCCAAAAACAACCATGCATGGGAAAGTCGCCATCTTGTAATAGATTAGCGGGAAAAGGTGAGTTTCGCAAAGCACCGAGTTGATACTTCATATCCGCTTTTGTTATGCTATATAGTAGCTTTAGCAGGCGATCTACGAGCACCTAATGCTTGCTTATATCGATTGAGTTTTTAACCCCACCCCCGTTCCTCATGGCAATCCTACCGTCCATTTATTTTCAAGTCTGCTCCTTGCCCCTAAAAACTGGTGCATGCTCAGCCAGATCAATTAGATGGTACTACGATAGTTCCACGAACAAATGCCGGGATTTCACCTATGGAGGCTGCCTAGGGAACAAGAATAACTTTAGAAACTTACACGAATGTTATAGGATTTGTGTTATGACGAGAATGCACTCAAAAAATACAACTAGGACTTGAACTTTAATAGGAAAGCGCCTCATTTGCTACAATGATGCGCATCTGTCCACGCACTAACCATTTGACTAACCACAATTTCAATCAAAAAATATCACCAGACTTCGAAGGACTGAGCAATTTCAACAATCATCACAACAATGGTCCATCTTCAAATCAAGATTCGCCGAAAGAGCACAACAGTAGATCAAGTCAGACACTTAGAGCTTATAATCCGGAATTGCCTGTGATCGACTGCAAATTGAGTAATTGGGGCCCCTGGTCGACCTGTTCAGCATTGTGTGGCCAGGGCAAGAGAATGCGTAGCCGTTATATCATCCAGATGGCTCAAAATGGGGGAAAGGCATGTGATAAGAAGCTGACTAAGGCACAAAGGTGTAGAGATTTACCACCATGTCCACCTTTGGGGAGCGGAAGCCAAACGAATAGCCGTGAGTCGAGGCACCATTATATTCACGGGCTTACCCCGAGAACAACTAGCTCTACCACCACAACCCAGACCAGTTCTATGATGGACGACGAGGATGATAGCAAGTTTTCCAAGCTGATTAAGTCAGATTCAGGACAGTTACAACTTGTTGCTCCAAGTTGGTCGCCCCCAGACACGCCGGCCTCATACCCCTTCGGAAGGGGTCATAATGAATTTAGCTTGAGTGGCAGTAATGAAATGGAACTCATTGGCAGCTCTAGCTTTCAACTAAGAAACGGGTATATATACTCTAGTCTGTTTGGCAATACTAGCGACCTGTCCGGTGCTTGAACAATAAGCTCGATGTCTCTCCAACATTTTATAAGGAGAATATCATTAGCCTTCCCGTATGTGTTGATATACATTGTCAAATATCATGTTATCAATGACCAAACGTAATTTCATAATCATAAGCGAAGATTAATTAGCTAATCCCATGAAGATTGTAGCGATGCCGCTCAATCGTCAAACTTAATCGTTCTTAATTTGATTGCTTCTTTATCTGCTCTCTCCATGTATTCGCGTATTTCACGTTTCACACTGTCTTCGGTTCGGGTTGAGGGGCGAATCTGACGGAAATAAAACGAAAGGGCTATTGTGCCAGCACCGAGGCCCATTAGTGTAAGCCACAGATTCTTCGTCTTTCTCTCCATATCTTTTCGATATTTTGACGCTGACCTTCTTTCGACGTACACCCAACACTTTCTGCTGGCATCGTAGTGCCGTGAATATTCGAATCGATTGAAACTTGAGTTTGGGTAATTGTGATCAGCAAAAGGCTTAAATTCGGGTACTTCTTCGGGTTCAAGTTTGTTTAGCGCCTTGTAAACGTGCTGGATATGCTTTATATTTATTGGTTCGCTAGCTCGTTCTCTTGGCCTGTATGGTGCATCACGATTTCTTGCCTGACCATTGTGTCCGTGAGCATCTTGCCTAATACTGCCCCTACCAATTGAAGCATCGTACATCCTACGCTTTTGTTCATCCCCTAGTATCTCATATGCCTCGGAGATCTCCTGAAATTTTGCATTAACCTCGGTCGATTGAGGCTGCTTGAGAGCGTCCGGGTGATAAGCTTTGGCCTTGTCATAATAAGCTGATTTGATCGCTTTAGCGCTAGCATCAGACGATACACCCAGAATCTTGTAGTAATCTTTTGCTTGCTGCTTTTGAGTCTGATGAAACTGTCGATTAAAGCTGATTTCTGAACATAGCAAAACCCTAGTGTGAAGCGCGATTAGAGGATCTTTAGCAGATTTCGTCATATGCATAAAGATACTTGACATCATTCAATAGAGAGAGCCAATTTGGTTGACAATTCCATCTTAGGAGGTCTTCAGATACAATGTGTGGCATCGAACGGGAACCCACGTTGTTGGGATGAAAACCATAACAAATCCCTGCGTGAGTCTCGCTGAGATGACTGGAGGAGACCGGCAAAAATTGTAGCTGGAGAATCGAGTGCTGTAAGAAGCCAAGATAGCCCTTGAGACCTTGAGTTTGGTCACTGGCATGAGTTTGGCCGGCTCGTCGAGACTCGGGGTAAATCTTTGTCACATGCCGCGATTTCGCGAAGACGTGGATTGTAATCGCTAAGATCACGAGTTGTCTGTCAAATTACACATGAGACTAATTCATCGTCGAGGCTCCAGAATCTATGGTTTTTCTTCATAAGTACCAGTATTATATACAATAGCCAATCAATAGTTCAATAACTTCATATATATTAGTGTATTCAAACTTCGTTCCATTGGCAAGCGTCCAAAAATTCCTAGTACTTTTAGCAGCTTCATCATGCCTGAAACAAGAAGCAATCCATTCGATCATCTTATCGAGAATCTCCAATCAAGCGGTCAAACATACAAGTATTATAATCTCAAGAAGCTAAATGACGCAAGATACGGTTAGTATCCGATAGCATGACAGAGATCTGTATCCATGATTGATGTGTCGTCGAGCATATTCGAACTAACATATTCATTTTCAGAGCGCTTGCCTGTGTCCATCAAGGTTCTCCTTGAGGCTGCCATTAGAAATTGCGACAATTTTTCGGTGAAGCCTGTGGATGTAGAGAAGATTCTAGATTGGAGCAAGAGCCAATATGCAACAGACAATGATATACCGTTCAAACCGGCTCGGGTTCTCCTTCAAGATCTTACTGGCGTTGCCGTGGTCGTAGATTTCGCTGGCATGAGAGATGCCTATGCGCAACTCGGTGGTAAAGCGGAGAAAATAAACCCTTTGTGCCAAGTAGATCTCGTCGTCGATCACTCTGTCCAGGTGGATTTCGCCAAAACGTAAGTAATCTCTCCGTTCATCAAGAAGTTAGGCTCAGAAAGTAGATGCCTAGTTATTAGAGTTCGAAGTTTCGCTCTTATTACAGTGAAGAAAAGTTTCGTAACACAGCACAACCCTAGTTGAGGGCTCGTTAGTTTGAGCCGTGTGAGAACTGTTGAGTATTCAAGTAAATTAAAATCATCTTGACTCCCTAATGTAATCAACAACTATTGGTTGGTAGATTGATGAGAATATCCCAAGCTAGATCTCTGCAACACAGACACAATTCTAGACAACATTTACTGGCTCGAGGAAGTCGTCACGATCTAATGATTAACGATGTCAATGATTCATCTATCGTGACAAGATCGAATTTCGACAACAATCTTAGGATTGGCCCAAACGATCACATTAACGACTACTCTAGATTATCGAACGAACTGTGCACAGACTGTGATAAACTTAGATACTGTCAATTTGCAAGGAACCTAAGCCATAACCATAGTGCTCATATGACCAGTCGCCAAGTGATAAATGGCGACTTGCTTGACACTTTTGCGCGGAAACCCACCCCGAACCTACGAGGCAGTCTACCAGATCAACATATTCTGGCCGAGAAACTCAAACTGAGATATAAAACGTGCCCCTTCCATCGAGAGCTTTCATTAGGGTTAGAGAGACGAACTTTTAATGGTATCGATGCGGTTATGGCTCATCATTTCCTGAAAACTAACAGGCTCTTTTCTCCTCAAAACTTTATCACAGCGCCGAGTCGTTACAAAAAAACCAGGACTATGAATTTGATAGAAATCGCGAGAGATTCCGCCTGTTCAAATGGGCTGCTAAAAGCATGAACAACTTCCGAATCATTCCACCAGGCTCAGGAATCTGTCATCAGATCAATCTGGAGTACCTGGCCCATGTCGTTTATAAAAACCAGGACAATCTGCTCTACCCGGACTCTTTGGTTGGTGCTGATAGTCACACCGTCATGATAAATGGCCTTGGCGTCGTTGGTTACGGTTGCGGTGGAATCGAGTGCGAGGCTGTGATGCTCGGCCAGATCCTATCAATGCCAGTCCCACAAGTTGTCGGCTACAAGCTGATAGGTCAATTAGACCGCTATGCTACATCAACGGATTTGGTTCTGACTATCACGAAGCATCTGCGAGCTGTTGGCGTCGTTGGGAAATTCCTTGAATTCTTTGGACCCGGATTGGCTCAGTTGTCTCTAGCTGATCGGGCAACAATAGCCAACATGTGCCCTGAATATGGAGCAACAGTGGCCTTCTTTCCTGTTGATGACAAAGCAATCAGCTATCTGCGACAAACTGGCCGTAGTGCCGAGCACACGGACTATGTAGAAAAATATCTCAGGGCTGTAGGCATGTATAGAAACAGCTTCGATGATCCCAAAGAGGATCCGGAGTTCTCTCAGATTCTCGAATTAGATCTGGGCTCTGTTCGACCAAGTGTGAGCGGGCCTAAAAGACCTCATGATCGCGTTCAGTTTAGTGATTTTAAGAAAGACTTTTCGCTTAGCTTGGAATCACCTGTTGGCTTCAAGGGCTTTGGTTTAACTGCCGAGCAAATAGCAAACGGTTCGGCCAATTTCGAGTACGAGGGTAAGCAATATACACTGGAACATGGGTCAGTTGTCATTGCTGCTATAACGAGCTGCACCAATACATCGAACCCATCGGTCATGCTTGGCGCTGGCCTATTAGCAAAGAAGGCCGTAGAGCTAGGCCTATCGGTTAGGCCCTATATCAAGACCAGTTTATCACCAGGTAGTGGTGTTGTCACTTATTACTTGAAAAATTCGGCCGTTCTTCCTTATTTGGAGAAGTTGGGCTTTTTCGTGGTTGGTTATGGTTGTCAAACTTGCATCGGTAACTCAGGTCCTCTGGAACCAGCTGTCGTTGATGCAATCAAGGAGAAGGACTTGGTCGCTGTTGGAGTTCTGTCTGGTAATCGCAACTTTGAAGGTAGGGTTCATCCAATGACGCGCGCCAACTATCTCGCCTCGCCGCTGATTGTCGTTGCTTGCGCTATTGCTGGAAAGATACTGGACTTCGAGAATGAGCCCCTCGGCACTGGGGCTGATGGTAAGCCGGTATTTTTGAGAGACATATGGCCATCAAAGGAGGAAATAGAAGAGGTTGAGCAGTGCCATGTGGTGGAATCTATGTTTAGAGAGGTTTACAGCAATATCGAGAAGGGTAACAACGATTGGGCGCAGTTGGATGCTCCGGAGAGTTTGTTTTATCCATGGGATGCTAGCTCCAACTACTTAAAGAAACCTTTCTTCTATGACGAAGTTTCTTCAGAGCCAAATCTCAGCAATCTCTCTAAGATCAACAACGCCCGGGCCTTACTATTCTTGGGTGATTCAGTGTCTACGGACATGATCAGTCCGGCCGGCGCAATGAGCCGCACAAGTCCAGCATATCGTTACCTTACGGAGCGCGGTGTTAAACCCAAAGACGTTAACTCCTACGGTGCCTATCGAGGTAATGATGCTATCATGATCCGCGGTACGTTCGCTAATATCAGATTGACAAACAAACTACTTGGTTCCGTGCAAAAGCCCAGAACATTGTACCTACCTACTAAGGAGGAATTTGATGTCTATGATGCAGCGGTCAAGTATAGGGAGAATGCAACTCCCTTGATCATCATAGCGGGTAAAGAGTATGGATGCGGATCGAGTCGTGATTGGGCCGCTAAGGGCGCCGTTGGTCTCGGAATCAAAGCAATAATAGCCGAAAGCTACGAGCGTATACATCGTAGTAATCTAATTGGAATGAGTATATTGCCATTGCAATTTTTAAAGAACGAGAACGCCGAAAGTCTGGGACTAACTGGTGAAGAGACTTTCTCGATTGATATCGGTGAAAAGCTATCTCCTCGTCAGAAGGCAACAGTTCACGTCAAAGGCGGCTCTGTTGAGCAATTTCAGGTCGAGGTTCGTTTCGATACTGAGGTTGAAATTGAATATTACAAGCATGGGGGTATATTACACTATATGCTAAGACAGCTCTTGAAGCAGTAGGATAATAGGGCTCATTGAGACTATCGCGCACTTGTTGCATAAGAGGTCCTCATTGAGCCTTGTTTTCTCATCATGGGGTAATATTGGGGTGCACTTGCTTGATATCTTCATTCGGTTATAACCTCTGAATAAAACGCGTGTAAGGCTTGATAAGCGTTCCCCTTGATCTTTGAATGTCTGATCAGTTGTCGCCAAAATGATTTCAATGAGAAATCAAAGCAGTTCGAGAAAAATGCTTTAGCTGATTGCTGATTATTCATGCACTCGGCAAATTCATGACGGAGTGTGATTTGCTTACTGTGCATCTAGACCTCATAGGGAGTGTTCCCAATTTGAAGAAAGAAGCTAGCCATTCCAAAGATCTCTCTCAGTTAGCCATCCTCACTGGCTACAAGTCTAGACTCTAGCTCACGCGAGACTCATGACGAGCGACTCTCAATGTTGTGACATTTGACTGCGAGTGATCTATAACTGAACAGTCGAGAGAAGCAGTCTCTTTTCGATGAGCAGGCTGGACATTTTTCGAATCTCAATTGTCCGGGACAGGAGAGGCGATCAAGAGAAGTTGCTTCAACGGAATATGATGTAACTGTGTTAGATAGAGAGATAGGGAGGGAGAAAGCGAGAGACACGGAGAAAACGATCGGTAGAAGTAGAACATTAGATAGAGAGCATAACTGACTACGAATCTGTACTTGAGGCGTAGCAATAGTCCATATAAGTGAAAATGAGATTAAGAGAGTCTGCCCTCGTGGCTCTCTCAGTGTTTTTCTCAAGCATAATACTCGTCACGAGAGCCTTCGACATAACAAGTGCTCCAGTTGCATCAAATCGACAGCAAAAAACAATCAGAGAGAAGCTAATTCAAACAAATGACATTGCTCAGTCACTTGAAAGTTTTCATCATGAACCAAACAAAGCTTTCCAAAAGATAACCGACCGAGATCTGATCAGCGAGAGGTTGACCCCAGCTCCACAGAAAGTTGACAATTCTCAATTAACCCCAGTTATCTTGCTCCCAGGTGATGGCGGAAGCAGATTGCAGGCAAAGTTAAACAGAACTTCGGTAGAGCATCACTATTGTGAACGCCATTCGGCTGATTGGTTTGATCTATGGCTCAACCTATCGCTCTTGGTTCCATTCGCAGTCGATTGCTGGCTAGATAAGTAAGTTGTGATATCATGTTATGATCAGCAGTATGCATCTTGCAGGACTGCACGTTCAGAGAAACTAATCGTCCAATCTATGCTCCTACGTATAATAGCATGAAGCTGGTCTATAACTCCACAACCCGAAGAACATCAAATGTACCCGGAGTTGTGACAAGAGTCAACGGATTTGCAAAATCTGAACCAGTTGAATTTGTGAACCCATCGCGGGTGTATGGAACCAACTATTTCGACGCCGTAGTCAAACAGTTGATTCAATACGGGTATTCCAGGGATAAGAATATCCTCGGGGCTCCCTATGATTTCAGGCGCGCTCCCAATGAGCTGCCGGATTACTTTCAAGATTTGAAGGCACTAGTTGAGCGAGCATACAGAGAAAACGGAAATGAGCGAGTTTCATTCATCTGCCACTCGATGGGATGCCTTTACGGTCTTTATTTTCTCAATCAGAATACTCAACAATGGAAGGATACATACATGAGATCAATGATCTCGCTAGCTGGTGCATACGGTGGCTCTGTAAAGGCGATGAAGGCTTATGCGTCAGGTGATAATTTTGGTGTCATTGTTGTACCTTCTCTCTCCATCAGAAGAGATGTCAGAACTTTTCCAAGCCTGGCACTTCTTCTACCATCTGAAGAGCTCTGGCCAAAAGATAAAGTTCTAGTGAAGCATCATGATCGGCGCTATACAGTCAAGGATTATAAGAATTTTTTCCAAGATATTGCATATCCAAATGGCTACGAGATGTGGCTAGATGTACGCAACCTGACTTCACCAAATGTGGCGCCAGGTGTGGAGATACACTGCCTGCACGGCCACAAAGTTAGCACCATAGAGCAGCTCGATTACACGATGGGAAACTTCCCGGATGCGAAACCACGAGTAGTCTATGGTGATGGAGATGGTACGGTCAACCTGTTAAGTCTACAAGCTTGTATCGGCTGGTCATCGAAACAGAAAGAGCCGCTGTATTATAAGAATTTCACGGCGGTAGATCACATGACGATCCTCTCAGACAAAAATGTGTTGGATTATATCGGTGAAGCTTTATCTAAGAAATCTTAATTGTAGTATCATTCCTATTCGATTCGAATAAATTACAGAAAATATCTCATTAGCGCCAAGATCCTTCTGGAGCGGCTGTCTTTCCTGGGCCTTGAGTTCTTTTGGGTGCTGGAGGCTGAACTTTACTCTGGCGCCAATCTGAGTCCGCGTCGGGATCTGCTCTGAGGGGTCCACGGGGAGGCGGTGGTCTTACAGGTGCACCAAAACCGCCTCTCGATTGCGGGGGCCCATCTACTACCGGCTGCCTCAGTGTGCTGAAATCTCTCGTAGGAGGAGCACCAGGCCCATCTGGGGGACCAGCCAATACTCGTGGTGGTCCATCTGGTCTACCGAAACTGCGGACGGGGCCTCGATCTGGTGAACCGAACCTTACTCGAGGGCCATCGGGTGGTGGAGGTGGCACAAAAGCACGACTTGGAGGCGGGCCATCAAATCCTCGTGGGGTGCGGTCGTCCATCGAACCGAATCCACCAATTCTGGAAGATGGTGGCGGTCCATCGAACCCGCCAAAGTTCCTCGAAGGAGGGAGCGGGGGGCCGTCAAAGCCTGGTCTGGGTGGCGCTCGATCGGGTGGTGGTATTTGCCTGACACCAAAGCCTCTCGAAGGTGCTTCTGATGGTGTACCACTCAGATCACGGACAAAGGGTCTATCCGTTGGTGGTTGCCGGGGCATGCCAAAGCCCCTCGGACCATCAGTGCTTGAGCCGAAGCCTCTTGGTCCATCCGGTGCCGAGCCGAAGCCCCTAGGTCCGTCAGGTGCCGAGCCAAAGCCTCTGGGGCCATCTGGCCCAGCACCGAAACCACGAGGTCCATCGGGACCCGGACCAAAACCTCGGCCTGGTCCATCTGGACCGAGCCCGAAACCTCGCTTGATTGGCTCAGTTGCGGGAACCCTCCAACTCTTCTTCTCGTCTTCTTCACGGGCTCGCCGACGGTCCTCTTCTTCTTTCTCACGCCTCCTCTCTTCTTCCTCCCGTATCCTTCTCTTTTCCTCTTCTTTCTGGCGACGCCGGTCCTCTTCAGCCTTCTCCTTCTCTTTGAGCCATTGCGCGCGTCTCTCTTCACGACGTTTGATCTTTCTTTCCTCTAACTTTCTGACTTTCTCTTCCTCATATCTGGCATTGTATTCCTCCAATCTGGCCTCATAAATAGCTTGATGGCGTTCATTCACCTTATTAGAGAAGCTTTCAGCGTCGTCTTTCAACTTACGTAATCTTTGAGACAGGGATACGGCCAGCTCACGTTCGGCCAAGACATCCTGTATGTGCTGTTGCTGACACTCTTCCCAGATTTTGCGATCTTGGACGCACCATTTTTCATACTCTTTTTCTAATAAATTGATTTCTTCCAATCGCTTAGCACGTTCTAGATGGTCTATTTTTCTCTCTAGACGACGTTGCTTCTGATATAACTCTTTCTGTTCCTTCTTGGCTTGCTCAAGGTCTTCTTTCATTCCAATGGCCTCATCACGTTGTTTAGCAGCTTGCGTCTTTATTTCAATGTTTTCTTTATCCTTGAGTTGTTTTTCACGATTCTCACGCTCAGCCTGGATACGTTGGTTCTCTTCTTCTGCCAACTTTCGCTGCTTGGCCTCCTGCCGCAGCCTTTCTTCTTGTTCCATCCTCACACCTAGGATCTCCAATTGCTTCTTGCGCTCCTCTATCATATTGAATCGAGACAATATGGCTTCATGCTCGGCATCTTTACGTAGGAAGTATCGATACATCATGTCAATCCTGACTCGCTCCCTTTGATTTTCCAAAACATCAGGTTCTATCATGGTTCTCACCCGGAGGAGAGTTGACCATGTGTTAACGAGTTGCAACCGAACTTGTTCGCTAGGCATACTCTGTAAGTAGGGTCCCTCAACTATCTCCTCTGTTTGAGATACATAACACAACTCAGTTCCGAAATGCAAACATCTCTTGCGGTGGTCAATACGCACTTGCAGATCGTTTCGCCGTGCTGCCTCGACAACCATTGTTTCGAGAAAGATGCTGTCAGCAAATGGACACAATTCTGAGAGCCGATCATAGTGAATTGTCTCATACACTTGCGATATACCCTTGAGAAGCCTAAGTATTGCAATGTTCTTTAGAGCGCCGACGTAGTTTTTGATGTCCGGGCTATCATCACATTGCTCGATGAATTCAATTACACCCTGAACACGTTTACAGAGAGCCAGTGGATGAAAATCGACCTCCAAGTAATTGTAGAGATCTTGAAGCGGCTGGTGAGCGTGCTGTAGGTAACCCATACGCTTAAGATCCTTAATCAACTGCGTCCTTGTTGGAAGGATTGTAGTAAGTCCGAGAAGAGATGCGAGATTCCTCTGATGGGTCTCGACCGTATTTTCTTCCGTGTCGACTAGTTTATCAATATCAGGCCTAGTGGGGGGTATAGGGATAGTAAGGGTGGCGATCACCAGCTTGGAGGCCATACGCTGGACTTCTTCGAGTGTGATTGTCTTCTTGAGCTCGCGGGTCAGTTGGAAGAGTCGAAATAACGCTGCGGCATGGAAGAGGTGACAATCAGCCTTCCAGAATACGAGAGCTAGTCTCTGATAGTAGTTTGCCATAAGTTGGGGCTTTGGAGGTTTCTTATTCAAGTTCATGAGGCCGTAACGCTTTATGTCATCAGTTGCGCGATAAGCTTCTTGCCACAACTCAATTTGAACGGCACTCTCGAGCTGTATCAATCTCGTCTCAAGATGCATTGCCAAGCTTTCCGGGTTGTTTAGGTTAACCATGTGAGACTGAGTGTGCGTTGGTTGCGGCTGTTGGCTAGCCTGGTTTCTACGCAGATAGTCCATATGAGTTCTTAGATTGTCGCAAAGTTTGCGGAACTCAGTCTTCCTGTTAAACTTGGTGCAGAACTGGAAAGCTCTATGAGCTATCTCATGATATAAGGCTTCGGTTCTCACGTTGTTCTTCAAGATATCCAAGCACTGGCGATACGCCTCCCAGAGAAACCTCACCCAGGGGATTAACTTGACTCTCTCGGACCTATCCTGCTGATCTTCACTGCTGACAGCGCTGAGTAGAATCTCCTCAGGTGTCTGAACTATATCCAGATCATCGACATCATCAGTGGTCCTAGATGCTCCGGCTTTGTTCTTAGCCCACTCGGCCTTCTCCTCAGCAAGATCTATGTAACGCCGGACAACATCTTCAAAAGATTTAATGTTTGTCTGTTGGCAGATGAGTTTATATTGGAATATACCTTCTTTAGCGACGTAACTTTTTCTCAAGTCGACGGCCAATTCGAGGTACTTGAACATAATCTCTTCATGCACCTTCTGCCATGACCTATGGCGCTTAGCACGGATAGCATCACATAATGTTTCCAACGCATTGCTGCGCTTACCAACATCCATAAATTCTGGGTGGGGAAGATAATGGGGTTAGTTGATGATGAGAAAGGATGGAAGGGGTGACGGTATGAGGATGTACCCCGATGATACTCACCGTTTGCACGCTTGAGAGCATTTTCGATTTTGAGAAAAGTGCTTGGCATGATTGATTTCTTTATTTATCCGGTTGTTATTTAATTGAATAGATATATCATACAATTTCTGATTCAAGGGATTGTCATTAATCTAATAAAAGTAACACCTCAAGAAAGATGTTAGTAAATATTTAGTCTTCGTTATCTTGTGGGCCACAGGATAAGTCACCACATGCCCACTGTCTAAATCCAACCGTGTGGTAGTAATGAGCAGAGCTGACGGAAGAAAAGCCGCATGAGCGGCAAGTGACAGCGCCTGCGCTCTCGCATTTTTGGCGGCAATTTCGACGAATTTTTTCCCAGTTGGTCAAGCATTTTCGCAAACTATTGAACTATTTTCCGACAGCGACCCTATCACCGGGAATGGTCCTCCTCCTGCATCCTACCTTTTATTGAACTCAATATTTTCAGCATCGAGCTCACGACATCTTTATCGTTCTCAAGGGTATGTTTTCCCAACTATATGGTCGCATCAACAATGAAAGATGCTTTCCCGAGCAGCTCTCAAGACCAAGGTTCGAGCCTTGATCAAAGCGTTGGAAACAAGTAAGGGAACCAGGCAAAAAATTGTCGTCAAAGATATCAATGAACTGATATTAGAAAACCCCCAATCTGCCGTGTTACTCAGTCAAAAATTATACGATCTCGTGGAACTGTCAAACCACCCCGACGTCGAGCTCGCCAAAAAAGTCAGGCAAACACTTTCACTCATAGGCTTCGCAAAACCACCTCCAGCCCCCGGTATCAGAGTTCTTTCCATCGATGGGGGTGGCACCAGGGGACTGGTAAGCCTTGAAATCCTGCGGCACATAGAAAATGTCACCAAAAAGAGGATACATGAATTATTCGATCTCATTTGCGGTGTCAGTAGTGGTGCAATAATAACTATGGCCATAGGTTCTGGGAGATTCACTCTTGACCAATGCGAGAACTTTTATCGTGAGATGAGCGAAAATATATTCAAGACTGACATATGGAGCAGTACACCAAGGTTGCTTTGGTCTCATGCTTATTACGACGCGGCCATATTCGAAAAGACCCTCAAAAAAGCTTTCGGTAATCTCAATCTCATGAACCTGGCTGGAGAAGAAAAGCTACCTAAACTTGTTGCTGTATCAGTGAATGCTCACACCGTGCAGCCATTCTTATTTAGAACATATTCACATGATCCGAGGATTGGCAACCTCTTTGATGGGACTTGCAGAGCGGATATATGGCAAGCAATCAGGGCGTCATCAGCAGCACCAGGATACTTTCAAGAGTATAAATTTAACTCCCACATATTATTAGACGGAGGAATGCTAGTCAATAACTGTGCTGGGGTTGCCCACACCGAGGCGAACCTTTTATGGCCGAATGAGAGAGTGCATTGTTTGGTTAGTGTTGGAAGTGGTAAATTCAAACCAAGAGATGTGATGAATGTTAACGCAACATCTCTCTATGAGAAAGCTCACGGTTTAGTTTACTCAGCAACTGATACAGAGACTATGCACTTGATCCTTATGCGCCTAGTAGACAACTATTATCGCTTCAATCCCCAACTTAGCGAAAACATCTTGATTAGTGAGAATAGGAAGCTCAAGCTAGATCAGCTCAAGAATGAGGCTCAACATTACATGTTGAACAACGATTTGTTACTCAAGCGACTGGCCGCAAAACTAGTCCAACCTCGACAGATTTATAATACACTCTTGGATACTTATTGGCCCACATATTGGAGACCTCGAACTTTGTTCAGGACATGAAGATAATCCCTAAAGATGTGATCTAGATGTTATATCGAAAGATTGAAACTCTCTTGGATAGAATTGATAAAAGTTTTGATTCATAAGTTTGCCTTTTTTTTCAGAGTTCGCACAGGCGGAAGTAGAATCCGCTTATGCTTCAGCCAGATGTCTGGCGCCGCCCAATCTAATGAGCTATTTAATCAAACAAATCTCCCGCAAGCAGAATGTGATGTTTGAAATGCGCATGCAGGCGATAGTCTGTGGTGTCTGAGGACGATAGAGAAAAGAGGTTCTCGTGTCCCAATTAGAAAATGATATTCCACTGCTTGATCTCATACTGAGTCCACTACATTTAATTCTCTGTTTGAATGAATGGGCCAAAAACTAGTTATTCAAATCTAGTGGGCCATTCGCGTGGTCTCTTTGTCACATAATGTATGCAAAGGTTGCCGCCTGATACCATAACCAGATAGCATAGCATGTGCAACAGGTCCCAGAGAGTGAGATAGATTGTATTCTCTCCTTAAAGTGAGCATCTGGTTGCAAAAGAGAAAGAATGAGAAATGGGAGCTCGTTTCTCTTTGGAGGTTTTTTTATATCACGACTTTGTAATTGTTATGTAGGAAAAGGTGGAACTTTTCAAACTCTAGCAACAAGCGAGCAGCATGAACGCTCAAAGGTGAAATAAAAGAGGAGTCCTTCTGGTATACTAAGCGGGCAATACTCCTTACTGAAAATATTCTGTAGCAAGACCATCTGAGGGAAGCGTCGGGAGAGGAATAGAGCAGGCAAGCGGTCCGTTAACGTTGATGAGCGCCACTCTGACCAACTGTGGTGGTCAGCCTGAACCGCCGGATTGTCTGAGCGTCTTGTCACACAACATGGCGATGATGATAATCGTCATCATCTCCATTTCCATTTGAGTAAACTAATTCTTGTCCATCCGGTGCAGCAACCTGTTTCAATGGAAGAAGAAGAGGATAAGAGAAGTGGAGTGGTGTGCGCCCCACCCAAGAATAATCTTGCACCTCTTTGTCCGGCTCGTTGGCACGCAGCATGAGTCTGGCAGCCTTTTCGCTCAACTCTGCAGGCCAACATTTGCTGCTGGCTACTGGCTGCTGGTTACTGGTTAGTAGAGTATGACACACAAAGTGAGAATGAAAGAGACCAAAAGGTGTCGATGAGACCCACAGAGATATCGTATAGCCAGTTAGATCGTCCGTTCGCTCGGCCCATTGCCCTGAGCAGAGGTCTTATGTGTTTCGCATCCCACTCACTGTAGAGGAGTGACATTTTGCTTGCGCTAAAACAATCGATTCATCCTAGTTTGATTGTCCTTCATTCATAGACAAACAACAAACCCAGTCTGTAAGTAGTACACCTTTGCAATCTTTGCCAGTTTTCAATTCAATGTCTGTGGTGAATGATGAACTTGAATGCTTGCATCTGATGGCTGTTTCAAACATCAGCTAATGTTGATCAAGTGTATTGGATGCAGTCTATCAGAAGATTTTTCATCCTTATTGACTGAACTTTAACCATATCGAACCAAATCTCTGGTTCGCCTTGATTTAGAATCTAGCAAGCACGAATCATGCAAGATAATTAGAGAGATTTGAGCTTGAATTCAATTGTCAAACATTCACAAACTTAGTAACGCACACAAGCACAGATGGACACGCGAGTAAAAGCACCATAATGAAGGAGAGCAGAAGCGGAAATAAGACTACTTCCTCTTGGAGAATCATGAGTGAACGTAGTCGAACCCACTCTTCGGCATCGAGCTCAAGTTTGCCGGAAAAATGGTCAAAAAATGAGTCATCAAATGAATCTGGTATAGAAAACGAGCACAAGACAATAACTGATGGAAAATGCGGCTCGCCTTTGCATCAGCACTGCCAATCAAGCAAGAAACAGTCGAGCGATGAATCGAGAGCAAGTGCACAAGCTGACCACAGTCTGCCAATGGGTAGCCATCGGGAACGAAATCTGTACAGAAAAGATTCAACTAAATTTTCGTTTTCCAACCCGCAACGAAGAAGATTATCGTATTGTTACACCTCACCAATCATCATTGCCATAATCTTTCTAGCTAATCTCGAAAGTTCAATCACAAGACCAACAAGAGCAAATGCACAGCAACATTACTATGGAGAGGCCGGAAACAGTGCTCCAGAATCGGGCGCCAATTTCGCCACTCATAATGGGCCAGCAAGTGCGGCTGATCCCGTTTCAGCGGCAACCAACAATATTGGTTCAGCACAGTCGACTTGCTTCGGTGGACTGCAAACGTTTGAGAAAATTTCCATGTCCTCTTTTGAGAACCCCACAAATCTGAATGATGCGTCAACTGATGCAAACGGCGGTCTCGGAAGCGGAATACTGATTCAGCAAGACGACCAAGCGCTCACCAGCGAGTGTATCAATTTGTGCCGTTCACAGTCAAATTGTCTGTCGTTTGTTATAGATTACAACAAGTTCGAGTGCAAATCCTATGCCACAACTCAGCAAGAACTCCAGCAGGAGTTTGCCACCCGCTTCCAATCATCTAGAGCCACACAATCGCCCAATGAGACCTCACCCACCGCAACCACTAATTATAATAACGGCACAACAACAGCTAACAACTCAGATGGTTATCAACAACAAGCTTCGACGAATAGTTTGAATCTACAACAGTTGCTTCCATCGAGCTCGTCGAATTATTTTGAGAAGATTTGTCTCGATGGAGTGGCAAACAGGAACCAATTTAGTGATGTTTGTGGTGCAGCAAGATTGTGGATCATTGAACGAGTTGTTGATTCGTTTCTGGATGGTTTTGTTGAAAAGGAGGTAACAAATGTGAATGGAAAAGATGAGTGCAGCAAATTGTGCATCTTCGAGACACAATTTGTTTGCCGTTCGGCGGATTATGACCAACAATCTCGTTTGTGTCGCTTGAGCAAAGAGGATAGACGCACCCAGCCGCAAGCGATGCGCCACGTACCAAACTCTCAGCGCCAGTATTTGGAAAACCAATGCGCAACCCCAGGGCCTAGTTCTTGTGTTTATGAAACCCGAAAGAACGTTGGAATCATCAGTATGGATGCGCTGAAGTTTGCCCAAACTGCCCAAGATTGCCAAATGAAATGCAACCAGGAGACCACTTTCAATTGTCGTTCGTACTCCTTCCATCAGCAGCGCTGTTTTCTAAGCGGCGACGACAGTTTCAGTTTGAATAGTAATCTCATCAGACTGCCAGCAAAGCAGGGCTGGACATTTGGCGAGAAGAAGTGCCTCGTTGAATTATGCAGTAAGGGAATATTCAGTTATGAAAAAATCACCGGCTTCACCCTTAGATCTGCTCTATCAACCTCGATAGATCTCATGGCTTCACCTTCGATGATTAGGATGGGTCTTGACGAGCATGTTCCGGGCGGCCAACAAGCAGCAGGATTCATGATGCAACCGGAGGAGTCAAGCCTGAGCATCCGCACGCAGCTTTCTAGAGACACTCCATCACAAGATGGCGGCATGAGCAATTCAAGATACGGCGGCAACTTCCAGAACCAGAACAGGTCCAGTAGTATTGTTTCGACAATGATGAATATGATGATGGGACAGCAAACAAATCCAGACCCAATGCAAGAGTCCGACAGTTCGGCCCACACAAGACGCTCGAGAAGCTCCTCGTCCTTGTCTAATAACTTGGCCATAACCGAGCATTGCCGGCACAGTTGCGACCTGGGCTACCTGAATTGCCCTGCTTTCACCATAGACTACCGCAACAACAGATGCCAGCGTCTGGACCGGAACTCGCAAGGTCGCCACCACGAGCTTGTGGCCCGCGATGGCTTTGCCTACTACGAGAAAATTTGCCTCCGTGTGCCGGAAATTATGTCCATGTGCCAGGACAAGTATTGGATCTTTGAGCGTGTTATTGGCTACGAGCTGGCCCCGAGATTGTACGAGAAATCGTTGAAGTTTGTGCAAAGCAGACGCGATTGCGAAGAGTACTGTCTGGAGGAGAGACAGTTCCAGTGCCGCAGCGCTTTGTATAACGACGAAACCTCCGATTGCAAACTGAGCCGTTTAGATAGACGTCTGGCCATCCTGGAGGGAGCCTATTATCGGAACTTCAACTCTCGAATCAGTTATTTGGAAAACAATTGCATCCGAGACCATGACTCTAGCCGGCAGCAGTGCAGTTACGAGCAAGTGAAAGAGGAGCCATCTTATCCCACTTTCACCGAGCTCATAGAGACGGTTCCACCTCACCTTCAGCAACAGCACAACCAGACTCAGCACCAGTTCAACAGCAATCTTCTATCCGCCTCCTATGCCAACTTGCCGCTTCAAGATAGCCGTGCAAATGCGGGCCAAGAGCATCAACAATCTAGAGGAGCCAGCAACAGAACCCACAAGGCGTTTGGCTCCGGCTACTGCGAGCAACTCTGCAATGATAATGCCAAATTTGAGTGCCATTCTTTTGGCTACTACGCGAGCACAGGTCAGTGCTTCTTGTCGGGCGACGATTCCATCTCAGCCGGCGAGCTGGCCGCCTCGCCAAGCGCCGGATTCAGTTACTTCGAGAAGAAGTGTCGCCCGTCGCAGCACTCGAATCGCACGCCCATCACGACGGCCGACGAGGACCGCAATCCGAGCTCGTCTCCCCCAAGCTTATTGACAACTCCGAGCTCTGAGCCGAGCCCCCAAGCCGGCAATCCTTACCTGCAACCTGCAGCCAACAGGCCAGCCCCAATGGCGCCACCCCAAAGACCTTCTCCTCCCACAACAGTGAGCGGCTTTATTCCCTCCACAACCGTTCCGACTCCTATCGGTGGGCCCCCTTCGCCAATTTTCGTGCCCAGCTCAATGCCTGAAAGCTCGACGCCAAACACTTTTGGACATGGCCCCATGGACCAGCATCAAGGAGGACATCCAAGTGCTCAAGGGAGCACCAATGTGTCTGGTCAGAATTCGTTCGAGACTGGCGATTCCTACAAATGTGGATTGGGCCATACGTTTGTCTACCAGCGAATACCTGGCTTTGAACCAATTGGGGGCTATCTAACGTTGCTGCTGAAAGACAACGAGCAGCCGGGAATTGTGGCCGAGTGTTCGCATATGTGTAGAAGAACTCTGGAGTGCAGGGCATTTGTGGTCGATTATGGAAATAATCAATGTTTTGCAATGCTCGAGAATAGCTCCGTTGGTCTGTTGAGTTTGCGGCAAACTTTGGGCAAAGATTATTTCGAAGGTTTCTGTCTGGCCAATCACTTGCTGCTCAGCGGCCACAATGATTGCAGGAGCAAAACTTGGATCGTGGACAAAATAGTGGACCAAGCGGTGATTGGTGTACAGCATCAGAAGTTGATCACCGACTCGAATAGGGTTCAATGCAGAGAGGCCTGTTTGGAGGAGCGTCTCTTTTGGTGCAAATCGGCAATGTTCGACAGCTCCAATGGAGACTGCAAACTCTATTCAATCGATCGCGAGTCAGTCCCCCAAATGCGCCTACTCTTCACGAAGGGGGTTGACTTTTTCGAAAACCAATGCCAAATTTCAAGCAACACTTGCCCCTACGATCCAATAGAGCGCGACATGACCATCATAACCACAACCAAATCCATTCAGGCCCTGTCGACGTTCGACTGCGAGCTGGCCTGCAACATGGAGGCCAGTTTCAATTGTCGCTCGTACACTTATATGGAAAAGTATCCAACATTGCCCAACTTGTGCCTGCTAAGCTC
>Ga0058701_10000432_pt1 | contig 29238 bp, 22 predicted proteins | sample AgamicOrMae_FD_97039 | JGI IMG/M metagenome (GOLD analysis project Ga0058701, IMG submission 97039) | Agave microbial communities from Guanajuato, Mexico - Or.Ma.e | ecosystem: Host-associated > Plants > Phyllosphere > Phylloplane/Leaf | place: Guanajuato, Mexico | collected 2012-06-04 | reverse complement strand
GGGCGCGCCCCTCTGGTCTCGTTCAACTTTAAGCCCCGCCCGCACAGCAATACCGTTCGACCTCGCGCGCTCACATCGGGACTGAGACCGCGCCTCCTCAGTTGAAGCGTCCGAGGACACTCCCCTTTGTCTGTTTTGTCTGTAGCTGCGCCTCGCAGAAAATTATGACCGTATTTTTGACGCGTAGTGCCCAAACGCGCCCTGGTGCGCGAAAGCGAGGTGAACGGAAAAACATACAATCATCACAGTATAATCCACCTGTTGGACAACTAGTGCACGCAACCGTAGACTGGTGCCCAACAGGCTTTAAGGTTGGTATCAACTACCAGCCCCCGACAGTAGTTCCGGGCGGAGATTTAGCCAAAGTGCAACGTGCTGTCTTCACGCAACAAGAATCTCACTTTCAAAATTCATACACATAATTAGCTAAAGGGGCCCCTGGATGATGAACCAGCGATGCGAGAGGCAGCAACTTATGGCTAATGTTGCACAATAATCCATGTATACTGTCTGGAGTGTGACAAATGTTCTGATTCCACTGGCTTGGCTCTCAAGTGGGGGCTCTCTTTTCCACTCCAGCCAATGTGGTGCGCTCTCTAGAGTAGCCAGAGATTCAACTAATACTGCAATCAAGTACTCATATTACAGTGCATATGTGGCCAAACTTGCATATCGCTATGACAAATGGTTGATCGGCCACACTAGGTGAACTTTTTCCCCCACCCGCCGTCTAGTGAACTTACTCGCAGAAATATCTCATGATAGCTTGGATCAGTCCTAGAGTAGCCAGCGACGAGAAATTCAGACACGAGTCACATATTGTCACTAATACTTGATACAGCATGACATATAGATAGACAATCACTAAACACAGCCTCAATGGAACTCAGACACCTCAAGTCAGATGGTCCTTGGAGAGGCCAATTTGCTTCTCAGACCACTGTTCATGAATCGGCAAAGCTTTTGAGGCTTAAAAGTTTTGACCACGGGTGGTCTTCTCCCGCTCGGGCCAATATAACAGAGGTCCCATTAGCATAACGAGCAAATTACGCAGCCATTTCACAATGGGCTTAATTGGCCTCAGTCTTAGAACCAAAGGCCTTACTCATGTTCCAATGGAAGGGATCAAGAACGGTGCAACCCTCTCCCTGTGTGCATGTAGTCGCGAGACCTTCGAGGGGGATCCCCATTGCTCACGAGTTTCTCTTGTAATTTGATATTCATAATTTCCGATCCAAGCTCGCGTGCCATAAAACTAAAATCCAGGATTGCGAGAGGGCACTTATGCGCTCGGGTAGTGGATGGTGAAAATTGCTCGAACCGTTGTTTAAGTTGAAGGTCTCCAATCTACTTGGTAACTTTCAGGCTAATAACTCGACACAAGTGATAACAACAGATTGCTTACCAGAAAAGATGCTCGCTGTCAAGCTTCGAAGACTTCGGCTTCCGCCGTCCGTCTCGAAGATAACCCGAGTCCATCCGCTTGGATTGCGAATGATCCTTCTCACACTGCATTTTGCATGCATCCTACTCCCAATCTTCGCTCAATTGAATCAGAATCCTACCCAACTTACACCATCTCAGCAACAGCAACCACCACCACAACAATTCAACCAACAACCACAAAAACAACCCTTGCAGCAGACTCCACAACAAAACTCGCCACAGCCACAACAGCCGCAAGCTCAGGGGCCCCAGATAAACCAACCACAGAGACAACCCCTCCAACCGACCCCTCAACAGACCTCGTCGCAATCACAACCGTTGCAAACTCAAGGACCCCAGACAAACCAACCACAGAACCAACAACCTGCACAACAACCTGCACAACAACCTGCACAACAACCGGCACAACAATCGCCAGTCCAGAATGGCCCAGTCGGAGCCGTCAACAGCCAAGCACAGGCTAACTCAGTGGTTCCACCCAACGGTGGTAACAATAATAATATCAATAACAACAACATCAACAACAATCTGACCAACAAAGCTCAGCCTCAACCACCTCAACCTCAGGCACCGACAGCAGCAGCTACAGCCACAGTTGCAGTGGATCCTGTTAAGCAAAGATTTGAGGTATTTAAACAAAGTGGCCTCTATGTGCCCCCTTTCGACGAGAAAATTCTCGTCTTGCCGGAACCGCAACTAGCTTTCATGCGACAGGCCACCGCTGAAGACTCAGCTCTGTTTCGAGAGATTCTCAACGAGGTAATCCAGTCTAGGCGCAAGTTTGCCGCCTCGGTGAAGCTCATGTTCAAGTATGCAACCAAATTGTTGGGCCGCTTTATCAAGAATCGTCGCGATGACTTGGCCTTGAAGGAGCGCGTAGAACCGTCGCCAGCCTTTTTCAGGATGCTCGCCGATTTGTCAGACAAAGTTATCAGTCGCAGCGGCCAATTGAAGAGTGGCTACTCGAAGGACTCGCTTGATATGGAACAATTTAGGTCGCGTGTAGAGGCGATCTTTGATCACATCACACGAGTTATCAATGTCTCACCCGTGGGAGGATATTTGCGTTGGGATACTGCCCGTCTCTTCACCGACCAGCCGAAAAACCAGCGCTACAACATGGATCTAGCCGAGGAAGCGGCCGACTTGACAGCAGTGAGTATGATGCAACAGGATTTCTGCGCCCCGATCAGAATTCTCCATTATCTGTCTTAACTAACCAGGTGTATATTCCACTTTCATCTCACCCGATCAGCAATTCCGAGCCATGGGCTACGAGAAGTGTATTTTTGTTGCTCGTAGGATTGTCAACTTGTTGCGATTGTTCTCACGTGGAGTCACCCCGAACTCAGACAGAGACGTCTGAACGCCGGAAAAGGAGGAGAGATGGGAGGCCATTAAGAGTTGGCTAATCGAGTCCAGCTCATGTCACTGGCCGCCCGGTGAGATAGCAACATCTATGATCACCTCTCAGAGGTTAGAAGTATTCGAGATCCTCAGTAAAACGATTCCCGGCCGTCTGGCTCGAGGAATGTGCTAAATTCACACCACGCTAATACATAGATTACCGTGAGTGTAATTGTGTCTTTTGTTTCACCATTTTTTTCCTTCAAAACTTGATTGAAATCACTTACACCTACTCCATATGGAGTCTCTTGCTTAGTCTACATCAGAATCCCTGAGTCGGCCAACTTGAGCATGGGCTCTCGTGATTGGTGAGCTATTTGTCACCTGGCCGACGATACTCGGTGATGATACTAGAATTAGGACTCTAAACAATACTCTGTCAATGGCGAAGCAGCAGCAGCTCATAAACGTGACGCCATGTGTCAAAGTCCCAGGAAGCGAATGTCCTGGGCAAAACTCTACCATATCGATCACAAGTAACCCCATAGTTACAGCCGACCCTTGGAATCGGTCAAACAGTACGACACTCCGACCAGAAACAACAACAACACAGAAACCAAAACCTGTTGGTAATGCGGGATTCACCTTATTGTTGGGCCTGGTGGCTCTTGTTGCAGCGATCATTGTTATAATTAACATCCTTTACTATTGCATAAGGCGGCAATATCCTCCCCAACCGACTGATCCAGGCTATCTTTCGACAGCAACTAAATCCACAACTTCCCTTGGGACTAGCAGATCTATATCAGGTAGTCCCAAGCAGAAAGTGTACGAAATTGGATTTGGGTTGAGGAATGGGGGAAAAAAGGCGCTCGATCAAGAAAATGTACAGGTGATTGTAAGTGGCTTCAATTCGCCAAAGGTTCTTGTTGTGAGTAGCGATTTGGAGACAATAAGGAGTCCTCTGTCTAAGTCGAAAGGATCAAAGACACCTAAATCAGAAAGTCCTAAAGAGTCTGCCTCTAATTCCGGAGAACGTTCACCCCCGATAGCTGGCAGAATTAGAGTTATCCATCCTGCGCTCCAATCTCCAGTTATTCGCCAGTTTGATCGGAAGGATACATCAAAAAGTGTGAAATATCCAGATAAGATCAGCTCCGCTGGAACTGAATCTATCTCAGCTATTAAAACGGCATCGCCTGCAACTAATTTGCCTAGGCCTGACTCAAGGTCGAAGAAATCCGGTAAAGCGATCAGGGGACATTCCAATTCTATGGAGGGTAGATTGGGTTTCGAGAAACAGTCGATCACATCGGACATGCTCATACGGCAGCAAAAAATTTCACCTGGCAAAGAAATTGTCTTCTTCAAGGCAGCCTATGATGACGATTGATAAAAGCTAGTCTTCAAATACTCTTCAGGTTGTCCCTAGTTGTTGCCCAATGATTGCATTTATTTATCATCCTTCGAAGTTATCACTCCTCGTTTGGCTTGGCAACAACGGAATTGTAATGTTCTCCTAGACGGTACAAATGTTTGTGGAAGGACAACGAAATCGGACTCTTATCAGAGTGACATCGAGGTTCAATTTTGATTGGATTCTTATTATCGGCCTGATAAATATGTATGGACTTCCTAGTGATTTGTGCTATGGCAGTCAATTCGAGATGGCCACCCCATTCTTTAGTTCTAGCTATTCTATTACAGTATCTTGTAAACTCCTCATCACCCATTAATTCGCCCTGATCATTCAACAGGAACGGGAGAAAATCCTCAGAGTTAGCCAACATATATTGGCTCGTTCTCTCCCTCAGGTCCTGGAAACTCAAACGATCATCTGTATCCGATGCCAGGCTGAGTTGATGCTCTACCGCCTTATAGAGACAGTCACCGTCAGCATCGATTTGGTGTATTTTCAGACCTTGATGGTCGAGCAACTTCTCAAGTCTATCAGTTTCAATACTTCTCTCTTTGTGTTCATCTAACTTCTCACCCTCTTCGATGCGCTTCTGTTGCTCAACCTTTTTGGCAGCCTTGGCATCACGTCTTTTCTGTGCCTTGGACACTCGCTTAGATTCTATGTACTTGAAGCCTCCTGACATCTCTAAACGGGCTCAGATCGCGATAGCCGGCTTATTGGAAGAAGTATGACAATAATACATTACATGACAAACGAATGCTCGCCACGCATCCCTAACCTTTCCAAATTAAGATCAGTCGCGCGTATTGCAGCATGCAAACCTAACGGGCGCGAAACAGTCATGAAAGCATCAATCGGCTAATCTTAATCAATGAATAGGGGACGACACATCTCTCGTATCCTTCTATACCGTAATTTTTTATTGGAACAGAGCAGGCAGGCAGCCTATGTGTTGATTTTGATTGTGGTTCTCTCAATCTCCCATATCAGTTGGTTCGGTTCAAAGGTCATGCACTGTGGGATTTCTGAGCCTCTTCAAACATCACTCTCATATCACGTAGCGCATCGTTGATTGTATTCGCAAATCTGGCCGAATCTGTCTCCTTAGAGCTCTTCTTGGAACTAACATGGAAGAATAGAAGATCCTCTCCCGCTATCATGTAGCTGACTCCATAACCATCATCAGCTACAGGACCGAAACCACCTCCGCAACTGATATGTTTGGGAAATCGCTTGGGGTCCAATATGTTAGCTTGATTGTGAGGTGTTTGGCTAGTGGAAAGTTTCCATGGTTCGGAGAGGACTTCCCTCAGGAAGTCGTTATCAGTCTCCAAATATCTCGATATAATATATAGGCAAAAAAGGTGCCGGTCGACGCCCTTACCACACATGGCGTCCTGGATACCCAAAGTATGTCTGTCACAAGCCTTTCTCAGTAAGGCAAGCCGCTCCGTCACAGACTTATTGTCATCACCCATTGAGTATACCCATTCTGCTGACTCTATAGTTACCGGTCGAACGGTTTCAGTCCTACCCTCACGATACAATCTGGTCATTGACGCCTCGTAAGTTAGCGACAACTTTTTCACATCTCGATAATATGCCAGTTGCAGAGCCATTTGTATGTAGGCATCTGGGGAAACTTTCAGGCGCTTTATGAAACCTTTTCCATATGAGTCGTGCATGAGCAAGCGTAGATCAACATCAGATAGTATCTTGACAGCGTTCTTCTGAGCATCCAACAAATCGGCATGCAAATCATCATTTATACTCCATCTTAGTCTTTGCACACTTCCAGCCGAACTACAGTCATCAGGCCCCTTAGTGCAACGTCCATAATCATCGTAGCCTAAATGACAGTAGTCATAGCCGAGAGTACATTCCCAATAATGTGCCAAGACAGGCGCATCTGCGAATGAGTGTTCCACGTTGAAACCACAACGGCCGTTCTTGCTGACAATCAAGTTTAGGGATTTGTCGTACCACCGATCATTACCTTTGCCGTGCAATAATAGCTGACCATATGTATCCAACTTGGACGGATCTTGGGGATCAAACTCGAAATCGTCGTCCTCAAGAATCACAACGAATGCTGCGTTTTCTATTGTTTTCAATGACTTCCGGTTGATTGGACTGGCCATCAGTTTCTCCTCTCTGATTTTGGCCCAAGTTGCACGATCTAATGCTGTCAATGAAGATATGTACTCTTCACCCTCGGTCGGTTTCTCTTTGTCGGCTACAATCTTGTCCAGAAGAAATTCAATCTGCTTCGGCTGTAACAAACGGCCTCTATGATGGAAAGTCAGTCTAAAAAATCGGCCTCGATGAAAGACAGCTACATGAGATGAGTCATTCAAATGCATTATTTTGTCAGTCTCTTTGCCTGGAATCCTACAAGTATTGAAAATACGCTCGTATTGCCATGAACATAATGGAACCAAATCCTGGATCATGAGCGGTTTCAGCTCTTGCCTATCTATTTGTCTTCGGAAGATAATTGAGGAATATATGAGGTTGGCAGCTCTCGAAGTTTGTTTATCAGTAGGACACACTAATAATGCATCAATTCCATAATAGTTCGAGTTTACCATTAAAGGTGACCTAGCGCGTAAGTAGACATACTCTTCCCACCAATCCGACACATAGTTAGTGGACATCCATGATTTAAGATGTAGATACCATTGCAGTTTCTTACCAACACCATTGCGGAATTCATGGGCCTTCTTCTCGATATCCTTGTAATGCTGTTCCGAATCACAAAGTGGCCTAATTGAGCGCAAATAGCGTTCTATTGTGTCACTTAAGGCCGGTAATGGTAACCTAGGCAATGAAGATTGGTATGAATACAGTTGAGGCTGACGTGACATCTTGTAAAGCAGCTTCAAGTTGACGAGCCATACCTTTGATAGTAAGCTATAACCTTTTGCACTACGCGACTCGTACATCCAACCTTTATACATAAGAAGAAATTTCAGATAATAGCGCATAAACATTGCTTTGACGAGCCATATTGCGATACTGTAGACGAAACATGACAGAAGCATACGAGTCATAGGCTGCTCGTATGATCTAATTGGAGGGTACAGTTCTAGTGATTGTATAATATTTAATGTATCAAAGTTGCTATATAATCTCAGACTGACAGTAAGTGCGTAGATTGCGAACAAAAATTGAGTTGATGAAGGGAAGAAACCATTTTTGCAATGGGTGAAGAATCTTGCTATACGTTTCTTCCATGATCTTACTACAGATAGCCAAATAACATTTAGGGCATCTAGGTTAATACTAAAGTCATAAGTGTGATCTTGATGATAGGTAAATGTGAAAGCTACGGCCTGGTGAGCCTCCGCCATCTTGATGGCGAATACTTTCGAGGGATATAAATATCGAAGTTTATGTAAATATTGTTGCAAAATGTAAGTTAGTTGGTGATCTAATAATCACTTGTGACTGTCCAACTCGAGAGTTGGCCACAAAGCTGCAGAAAATAGACAACAAGCAGCAGCCTTGAGTGTTCATTGTCGCACGCCGAATGCATAGGTCATTGCGCGAAAGCAACTTGGTTCCAACTTGTAAGAGCGTGTGTTGTTTTTAAAAACCTCATTCTTTCCTCATGGAACTAGCACCGATTGTCCTTGAGCTTCATAGGAAATGACTACGTATTGGGATTTATGCGCCGTATCTAGCGCCAATCATTCTCATCATCATCATTATCTCGACTAGCATAATGGATCGGGAATTCACCCTGACTATTGTGTTGGAGCAAGATCAGTGGCTCAATGAAAATTGGGCGCAGCTGCACCAATGTTTACTCATGCTTCTAGATTCTCCAATTAATCAGGCCGGATTTTTGGAGCTTTATATAAGATTAACTGGCAAAGATAACCGCTTGATAAGATTGCACAAAGAAGTGAGGATTCCTAGAACATATAAGCGCTTCGAGAAACTATTCGAGAATTTCCTTGGTGGTTGTGATATGCCATTGGTGCAAACAAAAGATGGTCCAGCGAGATTGTTTCAACACGTCAACAAGCCAATGGAAAAAGTCCTGCCCGATGATTGTGCGAAATTTAAGTTATTAAACCTGACATCTAGAGTGAAACCAACTACCTTCTTCACACAACCAGTGGAAACTTGCAAGAGGGCGGCAGTAGTTATAGTTATCGAGCCCGTAGATTTCAATTTTCTCGGCAAAGGCAGAGAGACCGAATATGATATGAAATTTAAGATCAAGAATCCGGAAGCAGACACCTACTCAGTCAGTCACTATCCAATAACAAGTTCATTGACGTGCGTGAAGATAACATCCGCCTTTGAGAGGGCGTTGGACATATTCTAGCCCGTAACAGGTTGCTCATGAATAATAAAAGAAATCAGATGGAGTATTTATCTTTACCTCATTGAAATGGCACGCAATGCAAATGACAGTGCACATTAAACCCCCAGGTTAGTCCAGCTTTCTTTCCCCCCTTCTGCCGACGGATCCTATGTTTAGTACTTCATGTGTTTTGTTTTTATCGGAAGCGTGAATGATTTCGGTTTCGAGCCCGTGCAATTGATGGCGAGCCGCAGTGTCCATCTAGCATAATCGATGGCCAACATTTTCCATCGATGGCTGATGTCCCACGAGCTGGAAGAGCAATTCGTGCATAATGACCAAGTATCGTATTTCTGATCAATTGGGTCTCGGAGGATGAGCGCAAGTCACATTTGCACTTGAGCCAGACGCGATAGTTTCCGGAAAAAACAGGGCCTTTGCGTGCCACAAGTTGGCCATTATCTAAGCCACCCCATGGCAGCGGACACAATCATAGGATGCTTCGTGGCAGTTGAGTGGCCACAAAGCAGACAGGCACAGGTTTGTTCTTGTTTGTGACGCAACCAACGCATTTGAGCTGTCGCTTCGAATCTGGTTTGGACCCTCAGGAAAAGGTCCGTGGGAGGAATGGGGAAATTTGCTGCTGGCCTGAGATCGTGAAGGAATATGTGTGTGTGTGTGTGTGTGAGTGTGTGTTTGTTTGTTTGGGCAATAATTCGGTACAGTTGCGCCATTGAGGGGGAGCCAGCTCGTTGGAGGAGCCTTGGCAAGCAGGAAGTGTTGCTTTGTGACCAAAGGAACAAAGAGACAGACGAGGGAATGGGAGAAAGATGGAGAGTGAGAGAGTGAGAGAGAGAGAGAGCGAGCAAGGAAGCAAACAAATGAGCAGACATTGAGAATGATGGCTGAGATGAGCAGTCGGCGAATAAGACAAAACTTAGCCCGTCAGCTTGTCGAGGTGGAAGTGTTTGTGGGCACGGGCTGGCCAAAACGGACACAAGCTGGACGGAGTGTCTGTTGCCTAAGTGGCAGAATGTTTCTTGTCCAGTGGTTGGGCGGCTAACTGTTTGCATTGTGGTCTTGAGAGCGCCAATTCGTGTTGGGACCGTGGAGAGCAAGGCAAGAGGAAGAGGACGAGAGAGAGGAGGAGGAGGAGAGAAAGTGGTCGGAAGGGTAAATGATTGTGCGCAATGGAGCGCAATGGACGACGGCCATCATTTTGTCCAAGTGCAAGTCCAACTTCACAGAGCAACAATTGAGCGAGAGAGACAAGCGAGACAGACACGAGCTTGTTGTTGTTGTTGTTGCATTTGCGGACGACAAGATTTGCGAGAAGTGCAATGGTGTAATGCTCTGTCAGCTTTCATGGGCCGTTGTATGAGTGTGTATGAGTGTGAGTGGACGACGTCTGGCGTCAGGTGGCCGACTTCAGACACTGGCCAGCCAGAAGGGACAAGTGCACGATCATCCAGCACCGTGTTGCTGCGCTTTTGGAAGCTCGACTTAACTCTCAGAGCTGCAGAAATTGCCTCCCATTTAATTGCCATCCCCATTAGAGAGGGGCGGCGATTTTTCTGAGCGCCTTTCCGGCCAGCGATGATGATCCGTGGCGCTCGTCCTTTAGCGCCACTTCCGGCGACCATGATGCAATTGGCATCCTCAAGTTCCAGCTAAACTCGGCCAATGAAGAGGAGCTCACCGGATGGAGCTGCTTCTTCGGGCCGTCATTGCGATGACCAAGACAAGACTGACCGTCTTGTGTTGTGTTGAAACGAGAGATTGGCGTCCACATGGGAGCACACTAGGACAGACAAGACGTGTCGAGAGGGAATAACAATTTATTAATCAATTCTACATGCTCCTCCGTCATCATCGTTAATCAGGCTCCTCTCTGGGACTAGCTCTCAAGGAGTACTCCTCGAAAGCTAGTCCATCCTTGTGAGCGTTAGAGCGCTTTACTTTCAAGCCTTGTTTTCTTGTTATTGTTTTGCCCCTCTCGAGCTGCAAACTGCTCGCCAAGCGAGGCCTGCAGACGGTCATCGATCATTGTCCATTGGTGGCGCTCTCTATTGCCTTGCAGCCTTTTGGACCTTTGCTCCAAACTCTGGAGGATGGTCATCAATCAGTCAGGAATTAGCAACGCCGGCCAGCCATCATGGTCTCTTGTTTCCCATTGGTCTGGTTTCAATTAGCCCAATCAGGCTGATCGTGATGATTATTCATTCTAAATGTTGTTAGCAGCAACGAATGGAGCAGCTCACAAATCTCAGACTCTCCCATTGGCGCTCTGCTGCCAAGCTGGAAAAGTTCCAAGAGTCGCCTCAGGACTGATGGCCAGCGTTGTCGTGCAAGATCCGAGAGCTCCGAGTTTGCGGGCCACTGTCTCGACTGGAGCGACTTCCGAGAACCTTTGCTTCGTCCAATCGAAGTTATCGATTTCCCGTGCGGCTTGGGCAACTCTGCAACCCTTAGCTCGTCTCTCTCGAGCAACTCTGGACTCGCATGATCATTGTTGATCAATTTTTCCAACTTTCACTCTTCCGAGCGAGGAAAGTGATCCTCCAACAGCCAAATGGTGGCCGCCCGCCATCAAGTTGCACACGCACATGCACAAAAGGTAATTCCGTGGTGGGCTCCAAACTGGGAAACGGCAAATGGAAAAGCCGCAACATTTTTAGCTTGCCAGCCGGCTGCTGCTCCGTCGACCACTGACTAACTAACTAGCTGGCCAGCCGCAGCTGCTGGCTAGCCACAACCTCAAGCTCAACAGCACCAACAACAACAACAACAATGGCCAATCAAGAGGCACTGGCCCTTTGCTGAGGGTTGAAGCAGGTTGGATCTGTTGCCATTGAGCGCTCTCGTTTGGCCCGCAGCTTCCATTTATTATGCCGACCCAGTGGATGCACTTTGATCATCATCATCATCATCATCATCGTCATTCTGGATTGATAGTTTTGAACAATGCAACAATGATGTTAAAAGTAACCCCCTACGAGAAGCACTATGACAGGCTTGTGTGAGCGCCGCTGACACAAGGTAGCAATCAACAATTTTTCCTTTGCCTCTCCGTTGCATTCGGACCAGAGGCTGTCTCTGTGGAGGCGGCACAGGGAGAGCGTTCCTTTGTTTACCTTTGCAATTTTTGCACAGCACCAGTGGGACGAGCCGCGCGCCCTATGCTTACCTGTGGGCCTGCCGCACTGAGCTGATGCATCGTGCACTCTGCACTGATCCTTTCGCTTCAGCAGCTGGTTGTATGGCGCGCGCCACCATCTCATCCCCAGAGACAACCAGCCGATGGCTTCGGGATCAATCGCTGGCTTCCAATCGGAGATCGATCGCATGCGCCACTCTTCGACTCTGGACAATGGCCGACCGGCAGGTCAGGACGCACTCTGTTCCTGCAGACCGCCTCTCGGGCGTCCCTTTTCACTCCCAATCCTGCATGTGTCAGTGTGGCTCCACTCACTCAGCCAAGGATCGTCCTGGCCCGGAGAAATGTCGCCCGCTTGCCCGAACTCGACCTGGAACTAGAACTGGGGGTGAAAGCGGAGGCGGAGGTGGAGGTGAGGGCGACGAGGCGATAATGAATGCGTCGGCGAGATACAGTATGTAGCTCGACACTCCGACCGCGACAGGAGGACAAAATTGCGCCCGTCCAGCCCTCTGGAGCTCTGGCTTTCGAACACTCGGATTCCGTTTTGGCCAAACGCCAGCCTTTTCACCTGGCACCAGCCGAGAGTGGACTGTCACTGGTGAGTGAAAACGGCGAAAGTGACACCAAAGAGTCACCTCAGCTCTCAGCTGGCAGGACCAGCGTGTTGCGAGAGGCTGCAGCTGAACGCGGGCCACCTGAAATGATCACCATTTCTCCGGTCCGTTTCCGCCATGAGACTGTGGCCTGTTGGTTTGCTGCAAAGTGAACGACTTCACTTTGCAGCAAACGACTCGGCTGAGTGGCTCTCCCACTCAGTGATGGCACGACGAATCGGCTGCGATGTGCATCCAATCTCAATCCGATTCCGGTCCAAAAGTTTTAAACTTTTCCAAGCAGCCCGCTCGGCGCCAAATGGACAATGTTCACTCCTGATTGCCTGCGGCTTCACTGCTGCTGCAGATGAGCGAGGCAGCTAGCTTGCCAAGCTGTCGGTGTGGGCGCTCCAGAGTGGACTTCTTGGCGGCTGCATCAGCAGAAGCAGAAGCAGGAGGATTTCCTCGGAAGCAGTTGGCTGTGTTGGCGGGCGGCGATCCTTAGGGGAAGGCAGTCTATTACGCAGTGCATGTGTGTCAGCATGCCGGTGATACAGTGTAGTCTCACTGCGACAGCTGGACGGCGCACCAATGCTGCACGCAAAGCAACCACCACCAACTGGCTCTCATTCTAATAATGGACCAGGTTGCCCACCCGGCAGGAGCGGGAAGTTCTTTGTCGACACCCTCCAATCGATTGAGATGTGTCCGCGGAAGCGTGAAAGCTGCCCGGCGAGTCACTGAGCGTGCCCATTGTGTCCAGAGATCATCAGTGTGGCCAGAGGATGAAGCTTTTAGGTCCAAATTGAGATCCATTGCCTGCCATTGGGCGCAATTTGTTGATGCAACGCAATCGCATTGGAAGCGCATGCAGCACGGAGAGAGTTGGACGATATTTAGAAGCACGCGCTCTGCGGCCTAAGAGGCGCCCCTTAGCTCCCGCACGCAGCCGGAAGGGAGCACGGCAGCCTGCAGCACTCCAACTCGTATGGGCTCTCTGGATTGCATGCAAGTCCACTTGTGGCCAGTGCACTTCTTCTCGCCGGCCAGCTCGCCTAAGCCTCGATGGGCCTTCTTGTTGATGGGCTTTTGTTGAAAAAATGGCTGCCACAGAGGAGCAGCCATTTTTTCGGCCGCGCACAGACTCGCGCCTTACCGGCGGCGAGACGAGCTGACCAACGGAGGTGAATGGAGCGAAGTAGAATGGACTGATGGCGAGCTTCTCGGCGAGACGCGAGGCTAGCGAGCTGGAGGGGATGATACGAAGAGAGAGAGAGAGGAGGAAAAAAGGCTGAGGGGAAGAGTTTCATTGTCCGGCGAGAGTGAGGTTTGCGTTTGCGGCGAGAGTTATGGTCTCGCGACGGCCAGTTGTTAGCGGGCTTCCGAAGGCGCTTCCGCTTTCGCCTTGGCGGCGAGAAGTGGCACCAAGAGCCCGGCCGAGTCGAGAGGGCAGCGCAGTCGAGACGGCGCGAAGAGGCCGCGAGACACGAGAGCCAGAGACAGAGAGCGGCCGAATGAATTGGAATTGCAGTGGAAGGCAATTTGGCGGCAGGCCACAGGCAAGCTAGTGGACGGAGCTTCCAGCAGGCGCAACTGGCGCTTGCAGTCTGCACACCAAAGGCAACCCCGACCGCCAATCTGCAGGCCACGAAAGGGTCTTGGCGGAGCACATTGCGCGTCACTTTTTGCGCCCGCCGGCCAACGCTCAGCGGCCACCTCTCGATCCTTGGCCGACAAATTGGATTGGATTGCGCTGGAGTGTCGCTGGAGCCGATGATCGACACTCGCGAGCCGGCTGGCCAAGAGAGAGAGAGAGAGAGATAGAGGGCGCCTTCCGTGGCCGGCGGCCGAGTTTGCGGGTGTGCAAATTTGCGCCTGTGGTCTAGAGAGTCCAGCCAACACTAGTCAATGACACAGACACAAGTTGGCGCGAGCACAATGAGCACGCCGGATCAATATGGACACGGACGGCGCCACTTTAATTGGTGTCCGGCAAAGGCGAGAGAGGCACGAGGAGCAGAGGCGCTCGAGCAGACCAGGCAATGGATACCTAGTCTGCAGGAAAGTGCGAGGCAGAAGTGTGGCGCAGAAGTGCACTCTGGCCGGCCGTGCATTGTGCGCCCGTGGGACAGTGTGCGGCTGGAGAGCGACCGATGCCGCCGCTGTGCGCAGCCCGCACTCTTTGGCTGCCGGCGAGCGCGGGGGAGGAGCTCCAGCGGGCGGCGCCGAGCTAAGCTAACGGCGCTCCTCGGCCGCAGGCTTGCCAAGCTGCCCGCCAAGCTCACTCGTCCAGGCTTACAGAAGGTAGCATGGATGCACCAGCCGCCAGCGGCCAGGTTGACGGGACTCGAGGGGGCAGAGAAAGTGAGCGGAGAGCAGAGGGACCACTTGGCCAAACAACAGTAGTGCAGCTCGCTAGGAAGCCAGCAAGTGGAAGGATCTTGTAATAAGTTGTTGTCCTCAGCCTCAGTTTGCTTCTTTGTCGCCAACTTGTTACGGAACAATTGCGGCCGGTGGATCAGAAACAACAGAACCAGCAGCAAGCGGCCGGCTCACATCAGGCATCACACAAGCAACAAGTGCGTGACAAATGAACTGTCATTTGTCTGAATCATTCTCCATCCTCCATCGTCCTGCTGCATTCTGTGTTCGTTCGCAAATACACACAATTGTCCGCCATTTTTTGTTACTTTTCAAGAAACAGAGGAAAGATTGTGGAGAAACACGAAGCTTAAGTCAGCTGGGCGAAGTTGGCACCAGAAGATTTAGTTGTTAGCAGCGGCGGAGAATCAGCGCTCGAAATTGCTCACTTAGAAGAGGGACTGCACACTTAACATCGAGACCATTTCGTCAAGATTAGTCGCCCGCCAAGCGCCTGTGTGTCGCCTGCAAGATAATCGTCATCTGCAAATAGCAACAATTGTTCTTAATGAGCGCGAGCGCTGGACAAGACCATTGAAGACCATCAAGCGAGAAGCGTGTCGGTTTGCATAGCGAATTGTGTGTAGCGACTTGTGCATAGTTGAGAGACTAGACAGAGAAAACTTTAAAGGGAGAGGAGATTTTTGAGAAAATATCCTCGGCCACCACAGTTGAGATTGGGCCAATTTCAGCAGAACAGAAAAGGATTGTTAACTCCTTGGCGGAAAAGAGAAACTTTCCACCAAGACACCGCTCGCTGCAAACTAGCTTCAGTTGACTTTCCCTAAACAGTGCCTCTGTTTGCCTTTGGCTCATGAGCGAACCTGCTGCCTGTTCGCAAACAACTGCCTGATTATCACTCCAACAGACTAGCTCAGGCCACTTGTGGACCAGTGACGACGGCCTTTCCAGTTTGTCCGCTTGGAAAGGTGGAAGTGACATTGTCGCAGCGGGAGCTGTGCCGCCGATGAGGAGCACAGGCGAGAGTTGCAAAAGAGTTTCGCAGCAACCAGGAAGGAAACACATTAGGAGGGGTGAGAAGAAGCGAAGAGAGAGATTGGCTCTCTCTCATTGAAAGTCGAAAGTCGAACTAGGAAATTTCACAGTTTCTATTTAGAGCGTCAGCAGCTGAGAGTGAGACAGATAGAGAGACGGAGAGCCAATTTATGCATTAGACAGACCACACAGAGGCTTATGGTCAGGGTATGCTTTTGAGAGAGTCATGGCCAGTCTTGGAGGGAAGTGCTTTTTTCCCAGCCACTCAGATGGGACAATGTCGCCCCTTCAGCAGCAACAATCCCTCGTTTCGAGACGTCTTGTGTTTGGGCCGCCGGTGAAATTGAAACAATTTCGAGCTGGTGCAAAGAAGATGCGCCTCAAGCAGGATGCAAGCAGAAAGATCTCAGCCCAAAGGGCAAGAGCTGCTAGGGGCAAGCTAATGATTAAGCAAGTGGTCGCACAACAAGCTAGCCCAGCCAATCAACAATTGGGCCTCATGCTGGTCCTCATAATTTCATCCACAAGTCTCATACAAATCGCCTCATTAGGTAACTGTGATAATAGTGCGGCCGAGCCAAAGGAGCCACACCATGTGCCAGCATCCTCAGAAGCAGCAGTAGCAGCAGGAAACAGTTTGCAGCCAGAGCAAAAATCGCCAATGCCAACGAAACAAGACGCCACCAATGAGAAGAGCCATAGAGAAAAGTTTATGCAGTCACTGGCAGAGAGTGTCATAAGGCAACATTCGGGCGGCGCCCTCAGTGGTCTGCCACCCACAAGCTCGTCCCACAAGTCCACCACTGGCCACCACCTTGGGCCAGCTTCAAGCGGCGCCGGAAGCACAAGCAACAGTCTACCTGATTCCTATATGAAACTTTACCAGACTCACGAGCAACACATGACGATGAAAAAGAGAAAAGAGGTCCCGGTGGGAAGTGTGGAGAAGGGCCCACCGGGCATGATGGATATCATGTCGTTGCACATGAATTCGCCAACGCCAAGCCCTAATCCAAGTAGTGCACAAGCGCCAACTAGAAAAGCATCCAAATGGTTCAGCGAAGCCGCCGGACAACTACACACTGGCCCCCTGAAAGCTCTATCAAGTGTTATGTCTGTCTTGGCGCCCATCGCAAGTGGCGTCACAAGTTCCGCCGCCCCAAACCGAACCCGATTCGTGCAAGAACTCAGCAGATTTCTACCAGCAAGCAGCCTTTTCCAAGATCACACCTCTCAGTCGGAGAATGGTGTCCAAAAGAACAGTAGAAAGAGAGCGTCGCGCCAGCACTCGGCGGCCAACCAGGGCTTAGGGCCGGCCGGACTGGCATTGAGCCAGCTCCAGAAGCGAGTCATGGGCCCTCTGCTGGGCCTGGGCCAGATGATGTTGACTTCGGGCGACTCTTTTGGAGCCGCAAAGTCGTCAAGTCTGTTCAACTCGTCAGCTCCTCTACAGGAACCGTCCAATGTGGCTCCCAGCGGCCAGCCTCACTCCAAGAGCCACAACAACAACAACAACAACAACAACAAGATCCAGATAGCCAGAAACCCCTTAGAACAGCTCCTCGGTGCGATCCTCAGGTCTCAGGGGCCGAGTTTCCAGCAAAAGGCAGACCAATCAAGCGGAGGAGCCAACGATATGGAGAAATCTTCCAGCTCTTTCGAGCAGGGCCAACCAATTGGGCCGCATCGGAACGGGGAGAACAAGGAGCAAAATACCAAGAGCAAGATGGGAAAGCAACAAGAGCAGCAACAGATGGGCCCGTGGTATAGGATTGGCGCCAACCGGATTGCTCACACTCTCTTGAAGGACTCTCTGAGAGACTGGCTGACATTGTCCCAGTTGCCAATCCTTCCAGGAGGACCAATATCAACAGCTCCCAGCGAATTGGAGCCGGGGGGAAAGCAATGGCTCGCCCAAAGAGCCTCCGTGCAACAGTTGAAAGGCAATCGGACCCAAACTTTGGACGACCTAATGAGGTACGCCTACATCTTTGGCTCCGGCGTCAGACGCAAAAGGGACCCTCTCAAAGTGTTGGGCCCCTCGCCGACAAACTCGCTAACATCATCAGGTGGCCGCCTCATCAGTACAGTCAGTCGTCGGCCGGGCAGATCCTTTTTTGGCCAACGCAAATCATCCAATGACAATAATATCAACAATAATGATTCAAAGATCGATGCAAGTGCCAGTAACAACCAATTGGCGATTGCTCAACCTTACGCTAATACCATAGCTGAGGCGCTGAGTACTCTCTTGATGAAAAACCGCCAAGCCAAACCAAGAGGAGTTATGTGGGAGATGGCCACCGATCCTACTCTAGCGGTGACAGTGCTCAGTCTGATGGAGAAGGCAAGCGTTGCCCTGCCTTTAGGTAAGTTTTCTTCCATTGTTGAGAGGGGGAACTGATTCCAATTGTTCAAGAGGGTTACGAGATGGTAGATGGAATTAGTAGTCTCAATCTTTCCAATTACAGTCTCTAACCATTTCTATGCTTACGAACAAATCCTGGAAAACCATGCTTCAACACAACAACCAAACAGGATTTCTTCTGATGCCCTTCGTCCAAATGGTCCGATCAAATGCATTGCACCAGTTGCCCTTTGGAGTGTCACGCATTCTGCCCGCAAGGGCCTCTCATAGATCGGTTGACATGGAAGAGATAGTCAAACGTTTGGATATGATGGACAAAATACTTAGCCGAGCTTTGAGGTCAACCCATCGTGATGCAGGCGGTGCTTCACTGCTAGCTAAATGATACCTAATTCTCATCCAACCAACCTCCGTCCATTGATTTTGAAACTCGTTAAACGATATCATCACTTACCAATTGATGTTAGAAAGAGAATTCTTAATCTTCGTGTATATGAATAAACATACACATCTATATGTATATGTATGCATAAGAATTGTTTACAAGAACATTCATACACATCTTTGTGAAATTGTCAGTGAAAATTTAGGAAAGAATGTTTCATCACCGTGTCTCGAATCGTGTCAGTCGGTTATCAAAATGGTCACTTTTTTTCATGATTACGTTAGATGAAAAAAAAGACACTCAGTTCAATTAGTGGTCAGTGAGATTTCATATCATCGTGGCATGCTTTGCTTTGTGACATCGAGACGAGTTATATGGTTTGAGAAATTTTTGTCTAGCAAAGTTGGACATGATCACGAGAATGATCGTCTGCCCCTATAAGTAGAAGATAGATATGTTTTAGATAAGAATAGTTTACTTTGTAGAGAAAGAGTTATCAATCTATCTGTATGATCGGTCACATTTTGAGGTTCAGTAATACTTATTCCACGAATCGCAACCAGGGAGATTGTCATGTTATATATAAGCTAGCTATTTATGTCGGTGCACTATCTATGCAATGAGAATCAAGTATGTTTCGGAATAGATATAATCATTGTCGTTTGTGTAACCATCAACATACCTTTCATAGCGCAAAAATATACCTTACACTCAAGCTTAACTCTTCCTCATGAAAAGGAGTTTTGGTCACATTCCGCTTGACGCGGTATAGATCAGTCTGGGAAACCTAGATAAATTACTCAACGCACCAGTAGTCTGAGATGACAGGCTACTGACTACCAAACCTTATGTCTGAGATTGTTAGTTATGTTCAGGGTTGAGGATTCTGTGCCAACTGTTGCTGCTGCTGCTTCTTCAGTTGGATCATTTGCTCCGCATAGTCTGGTCTGCCGTTAGCTATATAAAACTCAATCCATTGGTCAGTATAGTCTTGTGAGTTAGTCGAGTCGCCTGATGTTTGTTGCTGGCTGGTATCAGCGCCAGTGGGCTGTAATGGCTGGCCGGCCTGTGCCGACAGAGAAGAGTTAGAGGCCATTTGGGGAATCATAGTTGGTGCCGAAGAATTTGGCGCCGCATTGGTGGAAGCTCGAATGAGATTAGCTTGACCAGCCGCAGTCCCGTAAGCCATACCGACTGCAGCTTGGGGGTTAGCCTGAGCTCCTGTTTGACTATACATAGAGGAATACTGAGCCATATAGGCTGCCCAAGCAGCAGTCATGTCAGCGTTATTCTGCTGGCCACCAGGTTGAGCTGTAATTAGGACAATTGGATGAAAACCGTTAAGTACTCATGCTATGAATATAGTCGAGAATGAGCTGTCGCTAATTATGGATATGAACTTACCTGCATATGGTGTCGGTAAATCTGTGAACTGGGCTACAGGTGCCGCATTCGCACCAGTAGCTACGCCCCTAGATCTACCTGAGCTCGAATGGTCACCACCTCCGCCCCCACCATGATGGCTATCCCTTCCACGTCCACCACCACCGCCTCCACCGCCGTCACCTCCGCCATCGCGAGCGCCTCTGGCAAGTCGCTGTTCAATCAAACTACGCGCCTTCTGTATTTTATCTTGACTACCTCTCAGTATAAACACCGACTCCTCAGAGCCACACTCTTTCGCATTCTTGTCTAACTCAATGTCGCACCCAGATTGCTGCTTGATAGCCTTGATAGTCTCACCCCCTTTTCCAATGATAGCACCAGTTCGATGAGCTGGTATCTTCATCCTGTATGATTCCGATGGGTTGTTCTGCAATCTAGGTCTCTTATTTTGAGCAACGCTTTCGATGACATTTGCTACTTGAGCATGAGCTTCATCGACAGCTTTTTTTGTTCCTGTAATCGTGCACAATTTGTTACCTTTCTCATCGATCGTGTTTGGATCGACTCGAACGGTCGCCCCAGACTCATTCTGGATCCTCTTTATGTTCTCACCACCCTTTCCGATGACCAAACCGATGACAGAATGCGGGATTATTATCTCTATCTTCTCTTCGTTAGTCCTTGATGAAGTCTGAGGTGGGGGAGGCGGCGGTGCTTGGTGTGATGGGTGCTGGGAGGATTGATATGATGGGGTTGGTTCGTGCTGGCTTTGAGAGCCATACTTGCTGCCGCTGGAGTAGTTCGATCTAGTATCGTCATTATCTCTGGAATTAGAATTATAATTACTATCACGATTATCGCCCTTGAAGTCGCGTGATTCTCTGTCTCTTTCATTTCTATCATGATCTCTACTCGATGATCTATGACTACGATCATGCCTAGATGAACTATAATTGTCCGAGTTAGTTGTATTATTATTAACTGGCTTCTCATAAGCAAGAGTTACCTTTACTGGACCAGCATGATCACTAGGGCCTGCCAACAATGGTCTCTTGACCGGGGCACCTTGAGTTACCTTAGCGGCCAGCTGCTTGGCACGCTGTACGGCCTCTTGCCATGCCGCTGGATCACCCATTAGATTATCTGATTGCTATATCGATCTTGGATAAATGAATTTATATTGCTACAGTAGGATTTTGAATTTGTAGCAGATACTATGATAAGTGCAAGGGATTGTTTTCGTTCTAGTTTGGATATAGCGTAGACTTATTTTGATCTGCATTTCGGATAGCAGTCATTGTACATGCTGCAAAATTCGCGGATCAGAGTGCGCAGCTGACAGGCTGTGCGAAGCAGCTTCCCCGGCGGAACTCGTCCACTAGCTGTTCGAAGACTGGAGCTGACTCGCAATCGTCAACTCCTCCTCGATCGTATTCAACTCTCAATCAGTGACCCCGCTCTACCTGGTGCGAACCTCTTGAGACACTATCGGCTGGATCCCAATACAATAGTCTCTACCGGACATCATGAGGTCATGCATATGATGTCCTATCCTATATCGGCAGGAACCAGCTTCAACCGTCGAAGCCTGGCCAGACGACCGACGCCACCTTCAAGCCTCAGAGTGCCGAATCTCGACACCAAAGGATTCACACCTCCAAATATGGGTCTCAAAGGTTTTTCACAGAAAGCAACGAAGCTGCTCGATGTTTGAAACTCGAGTGGTAGGAACATAAAAATGCAGTCATCTCTCCGGTCACAGAGGATAACTATGAGCGAGCTACCACTACTAACTTGATTTTTGTTCTTATTTTATGCATAGTTATCTGTTTTAATTTTCTTAATATAACAAATTGAAAAATAGATCCTCTATACTAATGCGACGGTCACTTCCCCTCTGAGGCTGACCCTTTCTTAGCTGCATCTCCATATCTCTTGATAGTTGCCTCTCCTTGACTGGGATACTTGAGTCCGGCCTCAGGTCTGATTGCAGCCCTCGATTCTTTGGTAGCAATCTGGGAGAATCTTTGATAGTTTAGACCGAGTCCGCGCCGGTAAACCATTATCAAATCTCTCGATTAGTTGGACTGAATTTAGATCTAGATCATGAGGATGACACTAGATTAACAAGAGATCATTAGTTAGCCTATCGAGTTAAAACGTCGTGGATGAAGACGATGGGACTTTTCACTGTGAACTGCTGCACTGCGAACAACCCGATGGGGCGATACAAGGTCCCCGAGCTCAGATGATATCAACCTTTGCTCATTTGATTGCAAGTCATCAGTCTTCGGGCGGTGATTTAGCACCGAGATGCTTGTAATTAGCAGAAACCAAATCGCTAGAACCAATACAGCAGCAGCGTCGACGTTGACTCAACCCTTTTGCACCCATTCTACTGCTCTCTGTATGCTGGCCTGGAGATTTGGTTTCGCCTCCTCGATCATCTTTTTCTCGTAATCGCTTAACTGTCCTAGACCTAAATTTTTTCCGATGCCATTCTTGCCTAATAGGAGGGGTGTTGAGAAGTAGTCAAGACCAGGCACGACATTGGACTTGACGTAGGCGCACTCAACTACATTTGGCTCACCCTTGAGGCCTCGCAATAACGATAGTGCAAAACGGGCCCCAGCATATGCCATGGACAGTGTAGCTGAGCCACTTCCCGCCTTTGCCTTAACAACCTCTGTACCGGCGTCTTGAATTCTTTTGGTAAGCTTTTCCAGTTGATCTTGGGGAATATCAACCCGAGGTTTTGCTTGAGAGATCAATGGTACAATTGTGACACCAGCGTGGCCTCCGACAACCGGTACATTCAGCTCGGCTGGATCTATGCCTTTCATTTCTCCAACGAATGCACTAGTCCTGATTATATCGAGCGTTGTGATACCGAAAATGCGATTCGGATCATAGGAGCCCACCTTAGTGTAGACCTCGGAGGCGATAGGCACATTCGAATCCAAGGGATTCGTTATGATCCCTAGAACCGCCTTTGGTGCAACCTCGGCGCAAACCTTACAGAGTTCCTTGATAATCGATGCATTCACACCGAACAAATCGTCTCGAGTCATTCCAGGCTTCCTTGGCACACCTGATGATATTATGATGATCTGTGAATCTTTCACACAGTCGGCCAGTTGTCCGTTACCTTGATGGGCTGTTACTTTTGTCTTGGTATTGATGTGGCTCAAATCAGCAGCCACTCCGGCGGTATTTGCTACATCATACAGAGCCAAGTGTGATACAGCAGGACTGGCTTTGAGTAGGAGAGATAGTGGCTGCCCAATACCGCCGGTTGCACCCAGAACTGCAATTTTGCTGATGAGACTCATAACCTCGCTGTCTCAATGATTGTCTGGGCTTGATAAACCGTAAGGGTCGGTGTCACTATGAGAAACTGCGAACGCAAACTGGAAATCTCAGAATTTTAGTCAGCTCGATTTATACAACTGTGACCAGGCAATGTTGACCAACCGGTCCTCAAGTGGCGCAACATCCGCGGTCCGTGGCAGCGATAGGGCTTCCACGCGTGAGTCAAGCTTAGGGTATTCTAACTCAAAGTTGGGGGTAAGAGGCGACAAAATCAGGGGTTCTAAGAATGAAGTGAAGCGTGGCTCAGGGCAGATTGGGCGCATTTAAGCGCTTCGTAACCTAAAGTCCCGTTTTACTCTCCCTAAGAGGAAAAGTTGCCTTTTAAGCCCATTCCATTAGCTTGGCAACTTACGTCATGCAGTTCAATTCTGCAATTCGCTTTACCTCTTCGAACCAAGAGCGAGAATACAGTATGACTTCAAGTTCAAAAGATCAAGTAGAACCAACGAGAGGTGGACGATATGCGGCCATATCTTCCCACACCATTACCAGGGAGTCGACTCCGCCTGTGTTGACAGATGTGATTCCCCCATCTAGGCTTTTAGATGGCTACATCCTCAAAGCCGGCTTGAGCTGGCTGCAATTACCAAGCAAAGATTTCGGTCATCCCAAACTCCACGACAGTTGACTGCCACGAGATGCTGTTGTTTCACACGTATTCTTGAACTCCGTCATGCCTGAGCTCAGTTAATTAGGAGATACTTAGGGCGAGAGAGTAATTAGTGACCAGCTGAATCTTTTTGGGAAGTTGGAATCTATCGGGCAACATTTCAACAGATTTGAAAGAGATGGAACAGGTGTTAGGAGCCTTCGAGAGATTGGCGTCGGTGTCTATTCGGAGCCAGATTCTGATTGCATTTTCTGATCCCGGCGGGGTGACCTAGTGAAGTAGCGGGCAGGAACCAGACGCTCAGCGTCTCTTGAACCTCGGTTCGCGAATCAGGACCCTCGACAGATCTGGGCCTTTTCGTGGCCCTCTCTGGCTCATCGACTGGGATGAAGCCACACACTGGCTGACTGAGGGCACTCTCGAGTCTTGTATCCGTTCTGGCGCCCATTGCAAGTGGCGCAACTTCCGCCGTCCAAAGTAGCCCAAGATTCGTCAAATATCTCACCAGAATGATACTGACAACCAGCCTTCTCTCAGATAAGTCTCTCCCACTCTGGGGGCCGTTTCACTAGCTCCAGGCGTCTAGTTACCCTAGGAGCCACAACAACAACAACAAGAAATTGTGAAGATCTTCGGGATTGTATCACAGAAGCGTCTTCGAGCCTAAAGCTATGGATTTCCAGGCAAATGGTGGATCGTTTGAACGCTCTTGAGCACCACTCTGATACATCCGCAGCCTGCGGCGCTCATTCATGAGATCCCTATGGACCGGAGCGGAAATTGGCGCGCGAATGGCCCAGGTCGAGCGTGCTCCCATCTAGCTACGGCGTGGATCTCGATGCCATAGGGCATGTCTATGCAGGAAAGAAAACGAAGCTAGGCTCACGAGTCTTGGGCTATGTCGTGGGGCTGACTTGGGAAGCTGAGCGCGCACGGCACGAAGGTGGGAGGAGGTGATCGAAATATCATGAGTGAGCCATTGCCTCTTGCAAGCTTAACTTGGTCATGGTGGCGCGACGGCCCAGCCAAATATCAGACATTCTGTGCAGAGATTGCTCGCGCAGAAAACTGATAAAGATGACAGAAATTTTGTCAATACCCTTACATGTGTATTCTCTCAAGTTTTCACCACCAACATCATACTTATTACCGCTTTCATCTCACAGATTATTATTCTGCTTGCGTTGGCAAAAATTATGCCCGTAAGGTATGCAAGAATTACTAAATTTTCTCCGTTATCCGCACTCCAGCCGTATCTTTCCAGTGTGGCGATCAAGATAGGACCCCAATCGATTACTTCGCAACAAATAAGCCTAAGATAGTAACAAAGAGATCATCGTTCATGACTAGTCATTGGTTTATTAGCTATCGAATTGTAAACAGCTGCAGCCATTGATCTTCCAAACTAAGGTCTAAATGAGCCTGGTATGCAGATTTTATCGAATTGAAATTTAGTAATAGATTATCCATTTTTCCTCCTGGTCGACGACATATCCTCACGATAGATTTATTTACAGGATTATGTGTTCTAGGAGATCTTCAGCCTGATACGGAATAGCCGAATGAAACCACACAATATAAAGCCTACATCTGCTAAGACAAATCTACAAGAAACGATCTCGAACTGTAACACAGCACGAAGTAATATTTCATTTGATTGATGATCAATTATGATTGTGCCTAAAGGATCCAGTATGACCTGCCCCAGCAAGTGTTCCATCAAAGAGAAACCATATATGCCTATTTGAAAGGGCTAGCATTCTTCGCCTGTAAGATTATGCAATTCTATCAATCAATTTTTATTTAGCAGTCGGCATGATGGGATCCGGTAACGGGAACCGAGAACCTCAATGAGGAAGTTCTCTCATACATTGACCAACCGCAGAGTATTCAATCGAGCCTTCCTTCTTGAATATATTCCCGAGCTCTTCGGGTGGTCCTATAGCCTTCAAGATGTCGCAGCCTGATGCATTGGATCGTCACAAAAGTCGAACCAGGGATGAATTGGGTAGCGGTAGATCATCTTCTAATGACAACCCGATCATTTCCGATGATGGTAGCTATCGTGCTTCCAGAGCTTCTGCAAGTCCTCCCCGTCGTGCAATGATAAGCTCTCGAACGGGGGGACAACTAGACTTAGCTACGTCAGAAGCGGGTTATAACAACAGTGGAGAGAAAACTTTCTCTACCGTGGACTCTGTCGAACGTCGTCTAGAAGATATGATCGGTGATGATTGCGGTCGAGCCTGTCCCGGAGAGGCGAGAGATGCCTGCGCTCGAACCGATAACCCACTTGTCGCGAGTCTAAGTGACCTAGCATTAACAAACCCCGACGAGACCGCCAATGAAGGCGATTGTAGATTGAATCTAAATACCGCGGAAATGAAAGCAATAACAAGATCCGGATCTAATAATAGCCACGCTCAGCGTGGTCAAGGTGACTTGACGAGTCCGATCGAACAAGGAGGTCAGCCACCATCTAGTCACAGTCGTCACCCACCATCATCTTATGATTCTGGAATCCGCAGCGAAGTCTCCGATAGAGCTAAGTCAATCCGCTCGAACAAGTCAACCCAACCGAGTTATTCTGATGCAAGAAGCTACAATTTGAGCGACTATTCACCCACCAGGCGTTTTAATATCTTGACGAAGAAAAATTACAGTGTAGATGACAAGAAAAATTGCAGAGGCGAAACCTCGGGAAAGGCTGATGTCTGTGATTGTTTGTCCCAAACTTGCCAGGAGAAAGAACACTCAAATAGACGCCAGTTCATTGAACACTATTATCATAGTAGAACAAGACTACCATCATCCTCTCAAAATAGTGCGTCCACGCTTACCATTGATACTCCATTGAATAGATTGAGCGAATGTGATGCGATAACCAAGCGGTTGCTTTCATCCCCGGTTCGATCCGGCAGCTTTCTTGTTGGTGACAAGAGAATCCACAATGATGATGGACAGTCGGATCAGGCCAACGAGTCGAGTAGATCCAGAAGCGGCTCTCTTCGAACGGAGTCGTTGACCAATCAACTATCATACTCTGGTAGATCGCACGAAACGCTTAACCTATGTGATAGCGATAGGACTCGAGAGAGGGCCTCAGTTGACAGTTACGGGAAACTCTCGAGAGTTGCGAGTGTTTCGCCGACCAGTGAAAATAACGTTAAGTTGAAGAATCACGAGGGTAGATCGCTTTCAGTTTGTCACGAAGAGTCGCAAAACTATAGGTTCCGTGATAACGTCGCTATCAGAGCCTCTAACGACCACGGAAGTGTCTACTCTCGTAAACTACAACACAGCCAGCATCATTCCTCTAATCTAAACCGTGCTATCTCGGTTACTTGTGATTCAAGCTCATCTAAACGCTTTCTGACAATCATTCCGTTGTTTGGTTGTGAAATTACAGCGTTGGATCAGCTTATAAAGTTTGGACTAACTCTACCACCACCAATCGATTCTGCAATCGATCACATATTGGCGAACGGTAAAAGATCGATTGGCATATTTAGAAAAAGCGGACAGAAGTCCAGAATACTAACTCTCAGACAACGGATAGAGTCGAACCAGGATCTTAGGTTGGAGGATATAAATAGTGAAAACGAGTTCTCCATCTACGACATAGCCGATCTAGTCAAAATGTGGTTTCGTGAGTTAAAACCCGCGCCTATAATGACGAGAGACTTGATAAAGTCCATCTCAGATCATATCACGTATTATGCGTGTGTCCAAGACCCTTCTCACCCTTGTGAGTCTGAAGGAAGCCAAGCATCCAAATACTCATCTAGTCAGCGAGCAATCTCGCAAACAAAAATGTTGAGCAATAGATTGAGAAAGGAACTGGTATCGACGATTTCCCCAACGCATAGAGCCTTACTGTCAAAAACTCTCGGATTCTTTTCTACGATCGCATCCTACAGCGAAACCAACCAGATGACGTCTCAAAATTTAGCAATATGCTTGACTCCCTCTCTCTGTGCCACAGGATCAGATCAGGAATCGATAATCACGGCTCAAAGAGCATTGAAATTTTGCTTAGACAACCACCAGATTTTGTTTTAGTCTGTTATATTCCACTAGTTTTGAGACAACACAAATAAATCTTATAGATATGTTAAACATTGATTGATTCACGCCTTCACCTTCTCGGTCTTCTTGGGTAGGAGTACGGCCTGAATGTTTGGCAGGACACCACCCTGGGCAATTGTGACTCCGGCCAACAATTTGTTCAACTCCTCGTCGTTCCTGATAGCCAGCTGCAAGTGACGTGGGATGATCCTGGTCTTCTTGTTGTCACGAGCGGCGTTACCTGCCAACTCGAGAACCTCAGCAGCCAAGTACTCGAGGACTGCGGCCAAGTAAACTGGGGCTCCGGTTCCTACACGCTCGGCATAGTTTCCTTTTCTGAGGAGACGGTGGATACGACCGACCGGGAACTGTAATCCGGCACGCGAGGAGCGTGACTTCGCCTTTGTCTTAACTTTTCCTCCCTTTCCTCTTCCGGACATTGTTGATGCAGAGTGTTTTCGGGTCGGTTGACGATATGTTTCTGTATTCTTCGATCTGAAGCTATCGGCAGGCTAATGGTAAGATAAATGAAATGAATTTTCTCGTCGTGAAGGAGCAGCTGATGGGACTCGAGCGCGCGAGTGTTTTGATCACAAACATGGAGCAGAACTGCGAGCGAACAAACCTGCGCGAGACTTTCGGGCTATCCTGGTTTGAAAGCGTCGAGATCCCGAGAAAGTGACTCCTCACCCCGATTGCATTCAAGCATGGGTTTTATGAGGCGAATAGCCCCAAGGATCAGCATCAGAATGTCATTGCAGGGAAAGAAAGTCCCCCGTGTAACTGCGTCAATCGAGAATATCTTGGAACGATTGGTTATTGTTGGGAAAAGTTCACAGCCTCTAACCCGAGCAGAAGGGTGTCCAGGACGAAAGTACCTCCTTCGATTCCCAAGATAATTGGGCCGCCAATTATGCGGTGCATGAAACACCAGGCGGGCAGACAGACTGACGCGCAGCCTGCAGCACTCAACCTACGCAGCGTGATTGTCAGCACCGCGATTCTGCAGATTCCCGCCCTGTGAAGCAAACACCCGTTCGGTTGGTATAAATACTTTTCGCTCACATCACCACCCATTATATTAACTCTTGTTCACCCATCGGGTAACAACAAGTCAAGTTTTATAGGAACCGTATTTCACAAGACCGATAACAACATAAATATGCCTCCGCAACCATCAGGTAAAGCCGTAAAGAAGGCAGGAAAGGCCCAAAAGGCCGTCCGTGCCGGAGACAAGAAGAAGAAGAAGAGAAGGAAGGAGTCCTTCTCCATCTACATCTACAAAGTCTTGAAGCAGGTCCACCCAGACACCGGTGTCTCATCAAAGGCTATGAGCATCATGAACTCC
>Ga0058701_10000431_pt1 | contig 29317 bp, 20 predicted proteins | sample AgamicOrMae_FD_97039 | JGI IMG/M metagenome (GOLD analysis project Ga0058701, IMG submission 97039) | Agave microbial communities from Guanajuato, Mexico - Or.Ma.e | ecosystem: Host-associated > Plants > Phyllosphere > Phylloplane/Leaf | place: Guanajuato, Mexico | collected 2012-06-04 | reverse complement strand
TTTTTGGCTATAAAATTAAACTCATGTCAGATTCTTCTCCTTTAATCTTTTTCAATATTTTTTAATGTTTTTTGTTACTGAAAACGTCTATCTGAAGCTCACGTCTATCCCTTAAGTTAAGCATGGCTACAAAAAAAAATAATAAAATTACCAATAAAATTAGAAAAAAAATAACCAGACAAAGGCTTAGAACCGTTTCATTGTCCAACCCCAAACAAAAATTACCAAAAATACGTATAAGGCCGCTCAAAAAGATGTTCCTTTTTGTGAATAACGTTAATTTACACTCAAAAAATACACCTCCATCCGATAAGGTGGATTCCTTTTACATCCTCTACGACAGTAAGGGACAGCATTTTCTTGGAAGGGTTTGGGCAAAGGTATACAAGACGGGGGAAGGCGACAACCACAGTCAAACTTAAGATCATCCACAAACCGCAAATGATGATGGGTTTAAGCGAAGCAAAACTATTTAATGGCCCCTCACCGACAGCAGGATTTCTTGAATGAAAAACACGGAGTGGCGCGCTGCGGAGGAACTCTCCATGACCACTTTTTCTCTCAAACTGGCGAAAAATGGCCTGTGAACGGAAATTCTCGGCTGATTTATAGAGACTTCCTGATTGTGCAGCGCAGGAAGATGAAAACTCGACAAGCAGAGAGGCCTAGCACACGCCATAATGTCGAGAGTCGCATTGCTGGAAGGCTTTCGGGGAAAAAGATTAAATGAAGAATTGGTACTTCATTCAGTAAAATGCCGCATTCCTAGAGTAAATTAACGAAAATGGCCAAGAGAGAAGTTAATGTAAACGCCGGTAGGAGAAACAGCGAGTTTTAGAAAAGCTAGTTAACTAATTAAGCTCAAAGAAAAACTAGAAAAAAGTTGTAGTACTTTAAAAAAATATGTGAAACTTGAAAAATTGCAGAAGTTAAGCTGGAAAAGTTCGTTTTTTGTTGGGTTTTTTGTTCATTTTTTAATTAAGGAAATGCTACAAAAAAGTAGGCTGAATGCAAGAAGGAAAAAAATATTTAAACGATAAAATCCAGAGCTAGGCAGCTAAAATATCTAAATAGGAGAGAAACAGAGAAGCTAATATAGGAATAAGGTTAGAAAGCCTAAAAATTGGAAAAAAGATATAAAGTAAATTATTTTTGATGAGAAAGGCGGGCGCAAAGGCTTAATAGGCTTTAAGGCTTAAAATCAAAGGTTAAATAATGCCCATAAAAGTAAACAGAAATTATGGAAAACAAAGGAGAATCATTAACCGATAAATTTTTGATATTGCAGAAACTGAAAAAGAGACTAAAAAACGGTATAAAGTTATAAAAAAATCGCCAAATTTCTATACCTTCACACAAGGAAACAAAAAAGAAAAAGGAAATTGAAAAGAAAACAGGGGGTTCCTAAGTTTAGGGGGTCGTTTATCAGAAGGAATTTTTGGGGATTTGAGCCGGATTTGGTAAAAGCTCGTCATTTCAGCACCATTTCCAGGTTTTACAAGATGTTTTAACCGTGAAGGAGAGCAAAGTTGCACGCATTTGGCAGCAACGGAGCGCAACGGTTGGCAAAAGCTCCGCGATAGCCATCTTAGGATGTTAACAAGTCAACACGATTAACGCTTAAATGTTCAAACACAGTATTTACATTTGCTAGAAACGAAAGAAAAGGCGTTGATCAAACTCATCGACCACCCAAAACTTATCTTCTGAAAGGCTAAAATATTGTAAACAAGTGCAGAGAAATTGAATGGTTGTAAATGTAATTGGTACTTCGGTTGGGTTAAGCTAGGTTACGTTAAAAGAAGCAAAGCTAGGCTTACGATGCGTTAAAGTAGGTTACGTTCGTTTACCTAAAATTTAGTTTACGTTGGGTTATGTTTGTTACCGTAGGTTCGGCTGTTGGTTAAGTGAGGTTATGTGTTGGTTGCAGTACATTTGGCTTGGTTAGGTTACGCTATGTTAGGTCGTGTAAGTAAGGCCCTACTTACATGGTTAGGTTTCGTTAGGTTAGGTTACGTTGGATTACGTTAAGTTAGGTTACGTTAGGTTGGACAGACTGAACGTTGACGTCAAGTAACGTGAGGGAAGGTTAGGCACCGTTGGATTGTTGATTGGTCTGTTGGTAGCATTTGTCCGCAGGACTACTACTGCAACACAAGACAAAACACGCGCAGAAACAAAAATCGTAAAAGGCGATTGCAAAAATTAAGATTTCGCCAGTTGTCGCCGCGCAGTCTACATGCAGCGTGGGAACACACGAATTGGCCGCAGTTGGGTCCCCGACGACGACACGGGACGGGCCGGCTCGACGACACCCGAATACGTTATTCCGGCACTCGCTGCCAAAACGTGGCTTTTCGTCTTAAAATTTTTTAATTTCCTCGCCGGTTCCCCACGACTTTGTCCAGCACGATTGGTGCAGCAGACGGCGTGACTAATGAGCCGAACTTCTCAGTTCCATGTTTAACTTACGCACACTTCGACAGCCGCGCTTGGAAACTAAATGCAAGAGGCAGTGCGTTTAGTGTTTAGGACAATGACTTGAAAAATGTGTCCTACTAAAACCTATTTCTGATGCCCTCAGCTTAAGGCGTGCGTATAGTTTTTAAACGGTACTACAAAAGAAATTCAGGTTCAGGTCTGGTTTTAAGGTTGCTTCCTGGTAATCGTGTAATGTGAAGGTTCGACATTGTTCATTATGACAATGGCATACAACCTCGTGACTCCGCTGTCAGGAAAATCGGCTGTCGCCAAGCCTTATGCCGCTTACGAAACTTCTCAGGGGCCCCGAGAAGTAGCTAACGTAAAGCGACATCAGGCTTGGCGATGATAAGAGAGGTTAAGTTTAGGTGCCCTAAACGTGGAGATGAAAAGAGCAACGCTTAAAACAATGCAAACTTTAAAATGAAGAGTACGGCAAAAGTACTGGTAGACGAAAAAGTAGACACAGTACTAGTGGTATACAAAATAGCTGAAATATCATTGAAGAGTTACCTGAGGCTTTTATTTCTTCGCAGCTTCTTGTATACTGGGCCCTTCCCATCCTCCTCGACAAGGCGCGAAGAAAAACGCAATGAAGGTTTAAACACAGCTGTAAACATCGGCTTCGTGTCTTTGTGGGCTGGGTTAAATTAATAATTTCGACATCGTAAGTCTTCCATGGAAAGAAACTTCCTAACCTCCCAACGGCTTTGATCCCATTTTTCGACAAAGGTAAGAGCGAAACAGTCCGCAAACAAACCCAGAAACTCGGCGTAGTAACTGATTTTCACTAGCGCGTTCGCGATAAGGATCAAGCGAATCTTTACTGAAAATTAAATAATAATTTTACGCACTGATCTCTCTCGCCTTGCTGAAAACATGTGCGAAAAGCGCGGTGATTGGATTGACGTATGACCAACCGTGCGAAAGTAAACACAAAAAAAATGACTTTCATCGTCGTAATACTTCACGATCTGGAAAAATCTGTACTTTATTTAAGTAGGATATACATTGAACAATATTAAACAATTGTATTTTTTACCTGATGTATCACTCAGTGGTGGTTTCATGTGGTTCTGTTCATTTAGGGTTTCAAGTCTTCGGTTGGTAGCCTAAAGGCCTTCTACAAACGTAAATTGTAATCACTGTAAATAAAAATTCACTCAACTTCAATGATTTGCTCATTTTTTCCAGTTCAAATACAACAGAAGCCTACTCGTCAATTTTTCAAAACAAAATATGCCAAGTTGTAAGGGCGCGGTGCAGACAACCATTAGCGGTAGGTGGTCCATCTTGTACCTACTGATCTTGTAGGTAACTTCTGGCGGGCGATTTGAATACGAAGATTACAAGCTCGAGCTGCAAGCAAAAGGGTTTCTGAGAAAATGAAAAGTTATTCCGGTCAAGCGAAATCGGTAAACGAGACGTCAAAAGGGATGAAAAATTTTATAACCCTGCCGGTTGTCAAAGTTGCAAGTAAATTAAACCAAGGGTTGCCCGTCCGTTGTTTAAAAGTTTTATTTTGATTTGAAAAATGGTAGGTGTTTAATTGGGTATCAGTATTTAAGTGAACAGAAAACATTTAAATAATCGTCGACATTTCCCCGAAATCCTCTTGAGATTTTCATCTATAATTACCATTTGAGAGGTTACCTGTACACAGTAAGGATCAAAGTCTTAGGCCGCCTTTCAGAGGATTGTCCCAAATGATTCGCCGGACTGGAAAAATTGTAATTTAAGTATAAAATATGGAATAACTCAATGTAAATGTACCAGTCTTTATTGTATTTTCTATTATTTTCAACAGAGAATTGATACATATCCGTCCAGAGTACACAGCAAGTTGGATATTGACAGACGAGTTTGCTTACTTATCTCGTACCACGTGCATTCGGCTGATAATGCGCTACTTGCTTCCTCTCAACATAAAAAATGTACAATCCGTTAAGGCTTTTCATTTCAGGCTGATATTTCGGTCTCATCAGGCGCACCGACTGGCCATGCACCAAGTTAAGCTGAACGGATTACTTACTTTTACTGTTTATCAGTTCTTTAGTAGCGAGATCTAACATTATAAGTAGCGTTATCCTCATTATGTTTTCATTAAGATGTCTTCATAAAGCTACTTATGAGATTTAGTCTGTTTCGACGCCACGAATGTTTTTCAGGGAATAGACAAAATGCACTGTACATTATTTCGACACCAAACTGGCGCATATTTTAATAAACAGTCCTTTGGTGGAATTAAGTAGAAAGTTCTGCATCATATTTCTGTACTTTTAGCGTCACTTTGATATGAACATTGACTTTACATAATACTGATATGACAAGTCATACATGTAACATCACGACCTCAAAAAACGTCCAAGTAAAACATTACAATTTGTTGAATCTTTCTTAATTCATAGAAGCTGTTCTCATTTCGTCAGCAAGGTAGGCCAGAGTCCTGAATAGGGAGGAGCGTACATGGGACGCATAACACTGCGACATGGTTGTCTTTTCCACGCTGCTCCGGTTATTCAGGACTCTAGAGCACACTAACTTAAAGCCATACATAAGTCTACCCGCTAGAAACAAAATCGGTAGCATACCACACAGAGCAACGCCGATGGGCTACTAAGAACTCAGCTAGTTGACTTGAACGTCTTAAACCTTGGATTAAGATAAAAACCCACAAAACAGATAGTAACAACGACTAAGTAGATACAAAACAAAAATGCAGCAAAATTGCATTCGAAATGGAAGTATTTATCATACTTCTGAAAGGAACATCATTAGTCCCGGAGATTTTCGAAACAACCTCCCTGAAATCGACGTGGTCTAGGAACCACATTTGACTCATTTCGAGTTGGAGCCCTGCGTAAATAAATACAAAAACTGTCGGTTGATAACATTGATAAACTATCGTTGAGGACTAAGTACACAAAAGTACAGTCACCGACAACGGTAAAGTTCACGCAGATTCAGCTTTCAATTTCTTATTATTTTTCCTTAAAAACAACCATACAAAATCCTACCTTTCACTACATACTACCACATTTGATCTAAAACACAAATCACGTACGATTAAAACCAAGTACAGCAAGTTTGGACTTAAATTGACACAAAAGAAAATAAATTAGATCCTGATAACGCGATGCAACCATCCGTATTGTCATGACAACCATTTTACGAAATCGGATTAAAAAGTTGACAACATAAAAGTAACAACGAATCCCCTTAATCCGTGTAAACTGTTCAAACAAAAACGTTCTTAAGGGCTTCAAGTCTTTTGGACTGGCTGTGAGATTAGACCTGAGAATGAACCCTACTTCCCTTTTAAGTCGTTTAAGAATCAACAAAAAATATCTTTTCAACTGGTTAACAATCCTGCGACTCGAAAAAAGAAAACAAGAGATGTCTTAGCAATAAACAAATGGTAACAAATAGTACATCACAAAGCAGCTTTAGGTATTTCGGTCATGATAAAGCAACTAAGACTGCGTGCAACATTATGAATCTTTCAACAAAACACGCCCGTCTAAAGATGTTTTAATCGGGCTGCTTTATAAAAGCTTCAAATCAACTATTTGCATTTCGCTTTGGCGGAGAACATAACTGCATATAAGTTTAATCCGCGAGCGAAACGTCGCCATCTTTGGTGAATGTTTTCGATCATTTAAGTGGAATTCATATGAACAAGTAGCTCCAAAATTTTCATATACTTTCTCTTGGAGGGCAAAACGAAACTTTCGCCCTTAAACAAAAGTACTGTTTTCCTGCTTGTTCTCTAAGATAGGAATGGTGTTGGGTGTAATTTTAACTATCTGAACATATTATTTTCACTAAGGCAATAGCTGAGCTACCAAGGCTAAAAAAAAAACTCGCTTTTTCCACAAATAAAAATTCAGGCGTAGCGGTAAACCTTGGAACAGATAAATAAAAGCTGCATTACGAGGACATAGCCTTTGTGGGCAGCTGATGTTCTAACGCAAAAAGAACTACATTAAGTTGCTCCGCCCAAACGGATTTTCGGTATGCTTAAACATAAGTTCAAAAAGGCAGCGGTTGGAAGATTTGGCGGAGATTGTAAGTCTAGATGCTGAGTTCCATTAATAAGGCTCGGCGGGTTTAAGATACCCTCAGGAACTCCACAAGTCGTGACTTTTCATCTTCTCAATTGGAAATCAAAACAAATGTTTTCGCATAAGGCAGTGTGGCGCATACAACTGAGGTTTCTTCGTACAAACAAAAGTTTTCGTAAAACATCCTGTCATACGTCTAATACAAGAAGACACTACCTGTAAGTACTTGGTTAAGTCTGTTTCTGCTGTCTTTAAAGCGAGAATGGACAAGAAGCTCATGACATTTACTTGAAATGCACAGATCATCAATTAAAATCGTAACGATGTAATTCCTTAGAAAACATAACGATAAATCTGTTCGGACCCCGTTTAGCTTAATGGCATAATGTGACTAGATGCGGTTGGTCCCACAAGGAAATGGAAAACCTCGAAATCCTTTCACGGGCGTTAACTCCGCATGTGAAAGTCATCTGATAATATTTCTGGCCAGCAGATACAAACGGGTGAACCAACCTTAATAATTCGTATAAAATCGCCATTCTTAGATGTTATTTAAAACTGCAAACCGAAAGGTTAGATGATGCTGTAACACTTTAAAATTATATCACAAAAAATCTCCCAAATTATATTGGAAGATGAAAGTAGGCTTACATTAAATCCTGTAGCGTTGTGTTTACGCTGATGCAGGGGCTTAAAACGAACACGGGCTTTAAAAAACCCACACGAGCTTTAAAATGATGACAGGGACTCTAAAAGCCATAAGCCTGCAACTGATATTGTGCGAAATCCTTTAACCTTTCAAATTCATTAAACATTTTCTATGACAAAATCGTATGAAGCACGTCATAAGAAAATCTCGTCTTTTCATAAGTCAATTTAACAAAGATACGTGGAGCAACTTCTGGTTGCGAGACCCTACCCAGAATTTTCATCGCGCTGAAATGCGCTCTGAAAATGGTTTAGTCCACGATTCCAGTTTTGTAAACCTGTGCATGAAAGGATAAGGACTTCCATTGAACATGGAGGTAACACGCAACAGGATCGTCAACCACGATAAAAGAAGGCCTAACAAATTCGTCGAGAACTTCTCTTCTGAGATTAAAATTGTTCTCTGAATAGGCCGATTCTTTGAAAGCACTTTTTGTCCGTGAGTTGCTTGCACTCTTTTACACCCTTCGGTGTAGGTTCGCCTTCGTCAGAGAGCGTCCGAGACGTCTTGAAAAGAGCCACCTAAAATGGGTGTAGCTTCTGATCCAAGCGAGACTCGCTCTTCACGTAGTTCACTATCTAGTGCACATTCACTCAAAGATGAAGAGTCAGTGCTACCAGCGCAACATCCATGTAGCGAGGAGGCGTTGAAGACTAGCTCGCCACGGTAGGAAAGCCTGAAGACCGGCAGAAAAACGAAGGTTTAGGTTGTTGGTAGACACATATTAAGGCTTCCTCAAGCTAGGTTAATTTTAGATATCATGAGGGGAGGTTAGGTTTTTCTTGCGCTCACCTTTGTCATTGGGGCGTTGTCACATGAAGACCATCGCCGCAAACTTCAGCTATAGTAGCTGGGCTTCGAGGCACTGTATGAGTTTGAACGGTGACTGGAGGAGGCTCCTGACTGAGATGAGGCCATGAAACGTCCTCGGCGATTTCCCGCTCGATTTTCAAATATTTCTTGCATTTATCACCACTCGAATCCTTTTTCCTGTAGAAAAAAATTCCCAATACAACATTTGAGCATTAAAATATCTGAATAGATGGTTAACGATTCTTGGCAAATCGACACCTCCATGGAAAACTCGACCCGTTCTAAAAGCTGAGTTGTAAAGAATACGAGTTTCGAGAGCGCGCAAACGCAAAATCTCTTTTTCGGCTCTCACCATTTGATTGTTTTTCGTGTGATTTAAATAAGAATTCATGGGGAACATACTTCGGGGCGAAATGTTCCGTCATTGTCATTCATTTCAGACGAATAATAAGAGGTATTCGCAACGAAAAACAATATTTTGAACTTTCGTCGAACTCGTACAGTTTAAAACTGAGGTTTGAGAAGTGGTCGAGTGTTCCATGGAGGTGCCGAACTGTTCGGGCAGCCAAATTTTATCTCAAGTGACTTAACCCTTAACAGCTCAAGTATTTGGGGTCAAATTTAGCTCAAGGGAAATTGGAAGGATTTTTCCCGCTGATGTACGCAATGTTAAGCTTTGGAAAGTGACTAAATTATTAAATTTTAGGTTTCCAGGGGGATGATATTTTTAAAATTGTGACAATACTGAACTGAAAAGAGCCTCTAATATAATTTCCTGTTTCCGAATGGCATCGCTGGGCGGTAGTGAGTTGAGCCAGACAAAAAAGACGACATATTTTCTAATTGTGACACAAAAGTGACCCTTAAACAAAAACTAATCAAGCTTGGGGGCATTTAAAAAGAACTAAATTTAAATAGCTTGGCCATTTCCTATACGCAAATCGAGATTAACGATTTTCTCTCACCTGACTTTCTTCTCAATGATGTAGTCAACAACAAACTCTTCGATGAGCAACGCCAAGAAGAGGTTGACTAACGCGTAGATTAACATGGTGACTCTGTAGAAAAAGTCATCAGGCATGAGAAGCTCGAACTGGTCCCTTAGCCAGTCAGCTGGTCCCAAAATGAGGTACACCGTGATGGCACCCAAACCGAGCACGGACGCGAGGAGGCCGAAGTTGGTTATCAGGCTTCGACGATATGGGGGTCCTTTTGAGAACACCACGGCTAGGATGATGTACTGCATGGCCGACACGGAGAATATCGTGTAGTTCTCGTAACACGACACATCCCAGCCGTCGTAGTGGTCTTTCGTGTTTTGGTGGCGGACGAACCACGGCTGCCTGAAAAAGAAACATATCAGTGAGATACATACCAAAATCAAATAAGATACGTACATCAATGTTTAAAAAAATCAAGAGATAAATATTCGTCCAAACTTATCACTATAATACACCACAATATCAATAAAAACGCATACCAATACTTAGTGCGCCCTCTTTCATACGGTCGGTGCAATAATAGGTACTAGCAGTATCAAAAGTATTGATCGCTCCAACTTTCTTCAAACCTTCAGAACTGTCGAACGGAAAGGGATACGACAAAAAAGCTAAGCACAAATTGACAGATCTCTTGAAGATCCAGCGATTTTATTTTGTCTACATCTGACGTATCTCTCTCCGTTTCAAAGGTGCGGTGGTTTGAAAAAATTGAAGCGAGCAATACTTTTGAGACTGGCTTTAGGATACACGACCTAATTGAAAGGAATGTCGAATGTGTGGCAATTGAATGACAAACGAAATCCAGATCCTCGATATTTTTACGAAATCCTAGTATTTGAACAATCTACGTCCGGATATTTCCTAGTAAAGACAGAAATTTCTAGAAATGCTCGGAAATATGCGGCTCTGCAGAATCGAGGACGTTTTCGGTTAAGGAGACACCAGTGGGAATCTTTACGCTCCACAAAACGGAATTCCTTGAGGAACTTACTGTTGTAAAACTATGTAACTAGTAAGTTGTAGCGTTCCGACGACTATCAGCTGCAGTATGAGAGATAAGACGGGGGGGAGTGATATGAGCGAATCCATAGGAGGTGTCTTGGCCAAGGGACCGTCGTAAGCCGCAGTGCGACCCAAAAAGAAGGCGAAAGACTGAAAACAAAAAAAAAGTATCCAATTCAGTAACGGGAAAACACTTCAACACGTAAATATACTCCGATACGGAGTAAATTCTCTGAAAAAGTTAAGTTTTGTTTGGTGAGGTTAGAGAAATTTTGTTTAGGCTTCTATTAACTAGTGAGTTACTCACAGTGATGATGAACAAGTCGATGAAGAGATACTGGAAATCGGTGAGGTTCGAGTCGATGGAATACAGGATCATGACGGAGATGAACTGGGTGAGGCTGTAAGCGGCCATGTACTTGAAAATACTGAAGGAAGTGACGAGGGCAGCTCGGCCTTCTCGGATCACTTTGAGCACACACGAGATGTTGGCTTCTTTGGAGGTGAAGGGCGAAGCCACCGAGGATTCGGCTTCCGACAAGGAGATGCCCGTGTGCGCCGCTTTCAGCGCTCCGCAGTCGTTGGCGCCGTCGCCGCACATACCTGAAACCAAACACGACTTCCATAACCTCAAAATCTCAAACCACGACCTCATCAACCCATAACATCAAAACCCGCTGTGGCCCGCACGGGGAAATGTCTTTAATACAAAATAGCGACACTATCTTGTTTGAAATTCCGTAAATACGCATATTGAAACTGATGAAATAGTTGCTTAAGTCAAAGTTAAGGTCGAATAATTTTCACTAAAGCTACTATACGCAAATTCAGGGTCGTTACACGAGCAACATTCTCAATGTCCCTGACTTTCCATGGCCAAAAAGATTTTTTTGACTAAACTTTTAATTCAGACAACTTCCATTGTATAATCACGTCTTAATATAAAAATACTGGTCCAAAATATAATGGTTGAACTCATTCAACGGATGCTTGGCCAATAGCTGACCGATCATACTGTAAAATGAGATTCTGGAAACATTTTTGACCAAAGGCTCAGACTAAAAATAAAAACGAAACTGTTTGATTTATGGCAGTTTAATCAACAGTCGAGTTTCGAACATAACCGAATAATCTGATACTGCAAAAGCGATGTTTTTTGATTGAAATTTACTTAAACCTCAAAACTCGAATTCCCCTGACTAATTCGGAAATTTTCCCGATTTCCCTGACTTTTCCCCGACTTCCCTGACCACCTTTAATATCCCTGACTTGTAACAACCCTGAAATTGAAATGAAAATTACGTCGGTAAGGGAATATCTTCCCGGGTTGGAGAACAGCTGATTAAGAGAAGGGTAGGCGTTTTCTACTCACCGACATAATATCCCAAATTCTGAAGCTCCTGGATTAGCTGCTGTTTCTGGTCGGGACTCATCCGGGCGAAGACCGTGCCTCTGGTGACGATTCGTGGAATCAGTTCCGGGAACCGAGACTTGATAACCGACCAAGTTCGACCCGTCATCGCCAGGACGAAGTCACGGTTGGGGTAGTTCGGGAAATTGCTGAAATCGACAACCTCATTGAAAACCCACTCAAAATAGTACGCGAGTTTACCACGTCGTAACTTACCTTACAGGACTATCTTCAGTTAAAGACGCCATGCCAGACTCGATTGTTTCCAGACTCACAAAACTGTTGCTCGTGGTAAGATTGCTCATGAAGCTCGTATCGTTTCCCTGGAGAAGACGACAAGTTGGTAACACTAAATAGTGCCTTTTGAAAGAGAAAACAATAAGGGGATGAAACTTACGTTACTCAAGGTGGTTTGACGTAGCATTTGGGTGAACACCAGCTGTGCGGCTTGCCCACCTATAGGAGTCACTCCATGAACCACAATGATCTGCTTCCCAGGAGGAATCATGCCGCAGTTCCGGGCAACGCTCAGAGATGTTTGGATGTTGTCACCTGAAGAAAGAAAAGAGGAAAAGCATAAAAATTGTGGACCTTTCAATTTGATTTTAAAGTATCAAATGGTCACAGCCGCGTCGGTCTTGGTTAAGCTTCAATCAGCGCCATTGGCCAGTACTTCAAGTACTTACCAGTTACCATGATGGAGCGGATGTTAGCTCTGGTCAGAGCGTCGATTATTATGCTCGTTTCCGGTTTCAGCTGATTTTCCAGAACCACGAAACCGAGGAAAGTCAATCCCGACTCAATGTCCTCTCTGCTTGCCCGTTGGACTTTGACGTAACTTCCGGTCATCGTTTTGGATCCCATGGCGAGAACTCTGTATCCTTGCTGAGTGTACTCCTCCAACACCGCGTGGAAATCGCTGGGAACTGAGACAAAAGTTGGTTTCAAGCATACAAAACGCACGATGATTTTTTAAATTCCTAGTTATATCAACTTACTGGATGCAGGAACGGAGAGAGACATAATCATCTCGGGAGATCCCTTGCAAAAAGCTGTGTAGTTGTTGGCTCCTAATATTCGCACGACAACGCTCATCCGCTGAAGATTTGACGAAAACGGGAACTGCCTCACGATACCAACTTCCAAAGTGGGCTGTAATAAAGATTAAAATTAATTAAAAATCAAATATAAATTACGACACAAATTTCTGTCATCTTTGCAAATTCGGTGTAAATAAAACTCATGCCAGTCAAGTTTCATTTCCAAAAAAAGACTTAAGTGACATTTTAGCCGGACAAAAGGGACAATTTTTCAAATCGTGACCCAAAAGTGATCTATTATCGACAATTCAAGTCTACGTGTATTAATAAAAATATAAACAACTCTGCGCAACCATATTCTCGTCATTCCCTTTTCTTTTTCAACGACAGAAAATGGATGGCTGGCTTTTCTGGGTCCCAACAAACGAGAAATTGTGTTAAGAGAGAAATTGTGAAAGTATTCCTTCGCATTGGTTAATACGAGGCAATATTTAAACTAAAGAATACAAGTACATTGATCGGCCAAAATATACCAGTGATTTTAAAAAACCCGCTAACAAAAATATTGAGACCACGTACCATGCTCTATCATGTGCTCGGACGATTCTGGGATAGGGACTGGTATTCCTATTTAGGAAAGATATAAAAACTAAGTAAGCGGGCAAAAGCCGATGGTAAAAACAATTACTAGTTCCCTTTAATCAATTCCAACCACGAAACATTAAAAATTCGACAAAAAATTTTCGACTGAAAATTAAAAAAAAAAGAAAGGCGGCCCTAGAATTTTTTCTGATTTTCAGCCCGAAAAATGAAAAAGGAACTTACGCGGCAGGACTGGGTTGAAACTTTCGTTGAAAGAAGAAGTACTTGCCTTGATATTTTTGACAGTGTGCTTTGGCGGTCGAACGACGGTCGGGAAAATCATATCAAACTTGGAGTTATCGTTTACTTCTGGCTCCTCAAGCGTCCATTCGATCGACTCGAACATCTGAAAAAACGAATCATAGATAGGAGGCATGTGATAATTTTTCAAAAATAATGAAAATTGCTGTTTGGAACACTTTTAGGTCGTACCTTCAAGTCGAGGGGATCACTCATGAGCTTGCCTTCGATAATCGTGAGGGAATGACAAGAAGCCATAGCCTGGGTGATTTTATCTTCCGACGAGAGAAGGGATAATTTGCGTACAGGCACTTGGAAATGGGCACCGTTTGAGGGCACTACTCCCCACATGTCTAACCCATCCTCAGTCAGAGTGCCTGTCTTGTCGAAGCACAGGCAGTTGATGGACCCAGACACGTTTATGCATCTAGGACTGAAACAGATTGAGGGCAAAGTGAGACTAAGTTCCCCGACAAAAATGGAATAACCTAACCTAAGTTAACCTAGGTTTAAAAGTTCATGACCCCAAAAATACCGCTCCCTTTCCAGAAAGTGTACAATGATGTCCATGGACCACACAAAATCTAGTGACCTTTTTGTTTACAAATTTGTGTTGGCAGCAGCGCGAAGGAAGGGACGGGGAAGGTTCTGGGGAAAAGCCGGGCACTTCCTCTTGCCCACACCCTCCTACTGCCCTCCCTCGGCAATGCTACGAACACACATTAGTTTTTCATAACATCTTGTTTTGCTCATCTCTTATGGACATGACTGTACTTCCGTAATCCCCGAAGCCTCTTCATTAAATATTTAGTCAAATTTAAAATTTGATTTCTATTTAATTCAGTAGTTTTGAACAACAAGATGCTAAAACAAACGTTTAAAAGGAAAATTTGACTCCACAGTCCGGATATAAGTTACCGTAACTGCAGTAACGTTTTGAACCTAATCTACCTTCTCTAGCTCAATCTGGCCCAACCTTCAAAACAAGGAGATTTTTCATACCTGATGCAGAAAATATTTTCTTTTTCTAATCTGCTTTGAGCGTACATCCGGCCGACAGTCATAGCAGCGGGCAGAGCCGGAGGAACAACTACTGTTATAAGATCCAGCGCTTCTAAGCATATATCCCTGGCACTAATGCCTCGCATAGCCTGAAAAAAAATCAGTTCAGCCAACATTCACTCTGTACTCAACGATTTTTTCCTCAAAACATTTTTGATTACGACTTGTAGCAAGCACTTTTACCTGGGCCATAAATATTCGCAGCGCATTAATATATCTTCAAGACAGGAGAATCAACTTGCACGTACCTTGGAAATGACCGTGTGCACGAAACCAATACTGGCAATGCACGCGAGCAGCATAACAAATTTATATGAGTCTTGCTCGAATTTGAAATCGACGGGTGGCGGATACATGATGGATCGAATTAGGCTGCCTTTGGAGGTGCTGAAGCCTGTTCGGATCACCACGGCCAGAACGCGCTCGCCGCCGAAGTAGCGCGTTTGAATCACCTTGGTGCCGTTGAACAGTGTGTGACGTGCGTGCTCTTTGGGATCGAACACCTCTTCGTGCGAACTTGGCAAGGGCGTTTTTGTCACCGGAACACTTTCACCTGAAAACACAAGACATCTTTCAATAAACTTTTTTTTTTTTTTTGTTTAAAGGTCATGGCTATCCCCACGCCACAGCAAATAAACGGAGATGTAAACCAACCTAATGCAATTTTAAATGAGAGGTGACTTCAACGCACGGAACCTAACGTAATACATTTTATATGGGACAGGCGTGCGAATAGCCACTTCGTTGTTTGAATAACTTCTTACGGTGTACTATCATTGACAAACTCCCCCTGCAACCACCTGGACATCAGTGCGTTGCGGTTGCCTACCTCAGCTCGGAATCAGGCGGGAGCTAAGGTAGGCAACCGCAACGCACCGATGTCCAGGTGGTTGCATAGACAGTTTTTCTGTTGCTGTTCGACGAAATAGAGTTTCCAGATAGATTTTCAATACCAGAACGAGAACATCGGCAGGTGCATTAGGGACAGAAGGAAATGAAAAGAGGGTGCTAAAAACTTGATTATGGACGATAAAAATTGCGAAGTCTCTATCCGTGCGTTAAATCTCATCCAAAATACATAGGGCCTTTTTTCAAGGTGCGTTAAAAACTCGCGTATAAAATGAGTGCAGGTCAGGGTCGTGCGAACGGAACGGATCTATTACCGTATTTGTTCGTGTATGAGCCGCACCCAAGTATTCAAAGGATTAGGTTTGAGCATAGTCCCTTAAGACACGTGTAAAAACGCTTCGGTGTATAAGCCGCACACGGTTTTTGGAGGGGTACAAATGGTACAAAAATTGCGGCTTATACACGGCTAAATACGATATTTTGCGAGAAAGGTTAGTGTTAGTGCGTATAGGTGGTAAGTCGCATCAAAATCGAACAATGAAAGAAATGGGTGCGAAGTTTTCAGTTCAGAAAAATGCTTCAATTCTGATATTGGCAGAATATTGTCATTAGGGCCCGTAAGAGAGAGTGGCATATGGGCAAAAGATGATCTCACAAGGAGTGTGCTTAAAATACGATTTCGCGAAAAGGAGGAAATATCACATTCAGAAGCACGTGCTTAAACGTTCCTTGAAGCCCACAGTATTTAGATTCTGGCGATAAAAAGGGATGAGGTCTATGAATTTTTCATACATCTCAAGAAATTCGCTTACCGGTCAGCATACTCTCGTTGACGATGCAGTTTCCCGTGAGCAGAGCGGCGTCGCAGTGCATGACGCACCCATGAGGAGGAATCACTATAACGTCTCCAGGAACCAAAAGTTCAGTCGACAAATCAACCTGGGCACCGGCTCTCAGTACTTGCGTCACGTCTGAGGACTGGACCGTGTTTCGAAGGTTTAGCTGATTCTGTAAACCAAAAGAGAACGCTGAAATTAAGCGCTACCAACATTTCCACTTTCGTCAGAGAAGTCTCTACAATCGCTGTTTATTCAAAAATCCTTTGCTACCAACAAAAGGCGGTTTACAGCATAACGTATGAAATTCTAAGGCTTAAAAAAAGGGAGAATCTATCGACCCGACTGCCCCGTTTAAAATGAATTAGGTTCGGTTCCGTGCGTTCAAGTCGCCTCTTACTTAAAATGCATAAGGTTAGTTACGTGCGTTCAAGTCTCCCTACATTAATACAAGTCAGGTCAATAGCAGCTCCCTAAAAAAAAGTGTAAGCGAATTTAGAAAACGATCAGATGTCAAAAACCTATTTCTGTTAGCTTGAGCGTGTTTGAATCAGGGGGAGGGAAAATAGAAAACTTGAATAAGGGAGATTGTGGTTCTTCTAGGTTGATTTCCAAATTTTTGATTCGAACTTATTGCTTGAAAACGGGTGTGACACTAGCTGTAGAATATTACCAAGTTTTCATTGACAATGAATAACTATTTTTATTTCAGACGGAGGCTAAGCATTTTTTGAAGATTGGTTAGTAGTAACTCTTAGGAGTTAAGGTAAAGAACAGTCATTACATTACACATTCTTGTCGCGGAGGTTTTGATGCTATTGTAAATCTTACCCTTCTGGTCTGAAAGATCGACATGCCGATACCGTAGGCTGACATGAGGAGGATGGCAGAAGCGTAGTAGTAATAAGTATCCAGGAACCAGAGAATGAATGAAAAGAACTGGAACACGTAGAACGGGTTGAGAACTTCGAGGAAGAGGAGTTGGGTGATGGTGCGCACAGGCACGTCCATGTTATTGCCCCCAAAAACCGCTCTGCGAACAAGCTGCTCGCTCTCGGAGAGCCCTCTCTGTTTGTGCAGCGTCGCCGTGCTCGTCTGCCAATCCAGTCCGCGAAGACGGATGAACTGGGCGCCGTCGGCGTCCCACAGATAGCGAACTTTCTTGCACGTGAACAATCGGATTTCTTCAACCTCTGCAAATAACACAAAACAAATGAGTTCCAAAAACACACGTTTCCACGCTTTTCCGCACGAAACTGAAGAACGGGAATCTCCAGAAAGGAATATGAAGTGCTTAACACGAATCAAAGAAATACTTTTAGAACAAAGAACATTTTTGTAAAGATTGTGGCTATTTGCCCGCTAAGTGGCGTGCGGATTAGCGACTCGCGGCTATTCGCCCGCTTAAGAAGGGAAAATTTGTGTACCGCACGAAAGAATTGAACCATCAACCCTTTGATTTGTAGCTCCGCACGCTAGCATAAACGCCAAAGCGACGCGGCGGGAGATCCACGAAAGGGAATAAGGTTTGCACGGACTAGCACGCATTCCGCTGGCCACGAATAGCCACTTCCTTCCATAAACTGAAATCCGCACTGATTTTTTAAGGACACGGAGTGTTTATTCTAAGCTGATACATCAAAGTTACCTTGAAAAACACCTCCGGACATGTGGACAGATAGCATAGCGTCCCGTTCGACAAACGACGGCGTTTCCCAACCATTTTGCTGAAAATTCCTGTGGGGGAAAAACGAAAATATGTAAAAAAAAATGGCGAACTCCCTGAAAAATACTTGACGCATGGACTCACTTAATGTCTGAGCGATGAATCGTCCTGATTGTTTTGACGTGGTAGCATTTATGCTTTCTCTGGAACTTTTCCTGCAAAAAAGCGGTTTTCGAATTTCGCGCTAAATGTTAGAGACAAGGTGTGTAGGTATCGGAGTGGCTACTTACCACGCAGAGAACTTTCTCGGCTTCGGCCAGGCTGCACGGGACGTGGGTCACCAACAGCCACCAGTGAGGTGTCCAGTGAAAAACCAGCCTCAGAAGTCCCGCCGTCAAAACGATGCAAATCCACGTGATGGTTGATAATAGCACGCTGTACCGGTATCCGTAAACTTCCTACAAACATAACAGAAACGTTACGATACGCTGAATCACGTAGGGTTGTTGGAAAGGTTCGCTACTTTGGCTAAAGAGTAAGATGATGTTGCCTAGGGCGATCTTATGCGGGCTTATCTTACACGAAGACTACCAAAAGTGTCCACCTTAAGGGGATGGTGTGGAAATATTTTAAAGCTTCAAATTCGCTTATGTAAAAGAAATAATAGCTCCAAAAACTGCCGACGCTTTTTATATATTTATTTTGATATACTGGAAAAAGCAGTGATTCCTAAAGTAGGAAAGTAAAGCGCCTTTGTTCATTTTCTGACAAACAACAAATTTTTCGTCATTTCTGTCCCAACGAGGGAGATAAGTTGGATTTTCTGGGTTCCAAGTACTGAGGAATCGTGAATGTATTCCAGATGCTTAGGCTAACGCTACTGTGAAGTTAAGGTTGAAATATATAAGAGAATAAAATAGTTATTTTCTGAATAAAATACTTTTCACGCCATAAAAAATAAGTCATATCAATATTTTTTCAAATAAAATTGTGAAAAAAAGGAAAACTGTTAGAGCTCAAGGAAATGCGACAAGTAGTAACAGTTTCTTCAAAGTAACAAAAAAGTGACTGAATGCCAGCCATTACTTTATAGGTTCCATCACGGCTTACATTCTTCGAAGTTCGGTTGGGTGAGTTCAGGTTACGGCGAAGGGTATTTTGAATTGCCTTGCAGACAAAACGAATCGGAGTTTTCTAGTTATTTTCTATATTCCCTTCTCTGAAAGACCCCCCAGATCGTGTTCAAATATCAGACAAGTAATTGTAGCTTCAAAACCGCTTAGTAAGCGTTTTATCATAAAAATTTCCTGGAAATGATTAACTCGATAAGATTGGCAGGTTCCAGGAAGGTTTCCACAGACTATCTTGATAAGCGACGAAAGCTGGCATCAAGCTAAAAAAGAATTTAGCAAACATGAGCTCATCTTTCCTAAGCTTGAGACTTCCATCCTCTTGAAATGGGGCTTCGCAGACTTTCAAATTTCCCGGCAAACTTGAGGGGTCAGATACCCGTGACGTTAAACCGGATGTGAGAGGAAATGCGGGGTTTCTGAGAAGTTCTAAAAACAACCGTCCTGCATCTTGGCACCATCCATCATCGTTAGCTCGTCTTCGAGCCGGAAACACGAATTTTTCGCATGTTCCTCCTCAGGATTAAAGAACTGTCTCGAGGGGGCGGTTTGTACCGATACATTTTTCATAAGGTTAGGAAAGATCCCAAAGACTTACGAGGAAGGCCAAACATTGTTTTTAAATTATTTTTTAAATTATCATATGTAATTTAGTTTCTTTTTTTATTATTTTTTCCCATTTTAAACGTTCAAACTTACGGGTAGCTGTCATAAAAGCCAAAAACCACAAGCGCCAACGCCGCAAGCGCCAATCCGTAACCGCCAAACGAGAAAAGTCGCAAATGCCAAAGGTCTTAACCGCAATGCTAACCTTACCTAACCTAACTTAACCTAACTTAACCTAACCTAACTTAACCTAACTTGACATAACCTAACCTATACGAACTTTGGCGTTTGCGACATTTCTCGTTTGGCGGTTACGGACTGGCGCTTGCGGCGTTGGCTTTTGTGGTTTTTGGCGCTATCGAATGCCCTCCCAAACTCACCATCTGGTCTTCTTCGCCCGGGTTAATGTAGTCCACACCGGGTTCCATACCAGCGACGCCATTTTGGTTTGGAGTTTTGATGCCTGCAACAAACCGAACCAAACTGAGTCCATTTTCCTGCGAGCGATAAGAGGCCTGATAATCTTCTACGCCGCGTACGTAACGATGCGCCGCTAAAAAATTACAGTGATAACGATATAGCGCAACTCATTCCCATTCGCGACGTGCACTTGTCAACCGACTAGCAAAAATATTCAACGATCAAGGCCACCAACAGCGATTCTTTAGCGTTGGCGGTTGGTTATTTACGGCGTACGTCTCGCCGTTTTTAACGGTTACTCGAGCGTTGAGGGTGGAATATTCGCTCGAGTGAATAGTCTAGAAGACTATTCGCTTGACCTCGCGCAGCTAATGCAGCGAAAGGAGTGCTTCTCGAACACGGTCTCAGTTCGCGCAGGCTTACGTGAGTTCCTGTTCAGATAAGCTCAGTAGGTCAGTCTAGCTGAGTCTACATCAGGTTCGGTAAAGGTTACGTTTGGGTCGATTACCTTTGGTAAGGTTAACTCTTGTTAATTTCGCTTAGGTTGGGTGGTCTGGTTAAGTTAAATTAGCTGTGGTTAGGCTAGATTTGGTAAGGTTAGGTTAGATTAGGTAAGGTTAGGTTGCGTTAGGTTAAGTTAGGTTAGCTGTGGTAGGGTTAGGTTAATTTGGTAAGGTTCGGTTAGCTGTGGTTATGTTAAGTTAGGTAAGGTCAGCACATTCTACGCCAAGTTAGAAGACGTTGTGTGAGCTTGATTGTTGTTGTTGTGTGAGGTTAATTAAGTAAGCTCTCGCTTGAATCCGCCGGCAAAAATTGTGACAACCCTTGCGTTTAGGTGTTCATTTGGCATTTTAATTTTTATTGCAGCGCGACGAAAAAGAAAAAAAGAAAGAAAAAAAACGGCGCAATGGTCGAGTTTAGGAACATAGGCAACATTTTAATATCTTGAAATGATTCATTTTTTTGTTAACATTAGCCTTTTCCCCCCCCCCAGATATTTTGATTAAGGTCCGCTGCACTGGTTTTGGAGATGCAGTCGAGACGCGGAGTAGACTAGACTGCACAGGCATGTAAATACTGCTTATCGATCAATTAAGCGTTGATTAATTAAGCATTACTTAAGTCTGTTGACTTCAGGAAGACGACAGTCGAGTGAAGTGTATGACGCATACAGTTTATCAGCGGCGGTTTACGGAAAGCGCTCAGACGAGAAGACGGTCGGACACGATAAGTAGAGCAAAGGAGCCGCTACGTGTGGCGCTACTTTTGAAAATTGAGTGAGAAAAGCAACGATAGGCCTATGTTGTGTTCAAAGGTTTAACGCTGAATAATCCAATAAGTGTAGGAGGTGACGCCGAAAGTTGCGTCGAGAAGTTACGTAACCCCGACGGAGGGGCGTAAGGCCTTTGAGGGAGGTAAAACTTAACATACTGGTCGATATGCGTTCAGTGGAAGCGCTGTTGAAGCGGTGCGGTATAGGCCTACTGGGGCGGTGCGGTATAGGCCTGCTGGGACAAACAGTCGCCCATCTTAAACGCGAAGGTCTAACAATCAAACCCAGATATCTTTGTTTTCTGTTTATCATCACCCTTTTGAATCATTGAGAATCTGAGATTCAGTGAATATTCACTGAATCTCATAGACCATATGCATAGACTCTTGCACTGATTCAAATTCAGAATAATTGCTTTTTTTTTCGTTTAACTTGTTAAGGTGGTTCCAGCGTGGTAGGCTAAAATTATATGAAGACTTGAAATTTTCAGAAAAGGTTCAGAATAAGTAAACCCATCGAATGGCGAAGTAAGAAAACAATTGACCGTCCCGTTTTTACGGTATTTAATCGCAAAATTGGGGGAAAATGCATTGCCTCTTATGGGAGTTTGGAAAAATTGCCGAAAATTTGTTGAATTTTAATTTTCAACGTCTGACTTAGATTAGATGAAGGGTAAAAAATCTATTCCACGTGTAGATAGGAATATTAGGAACAATCTGGTCAAGTTTGCCGATAGTCTACCGTTCAGTTATTTTAAAGCACCTCAAAAACTACGGCGTTTTGATGAAAAATAAGTCAAATCAGCAACGGAATGAAAATTCATAATTCAAACTGCACGGCTTATGAAGAATAACTGAAGCTACTACTCGCCCAACGTGATAATTTCTTAAACTTAGAGATTTTTAAAAACGTTTTTTTTTGGATTTTTTTATGAACTTGACTAGTATGCATCGCTGGAACCACCTTAAACTTGGCCTAACCTAAAAATGCAACCTACAATATTCCTTTCGCTCGGCGCGATGATGAAAGGTATAACAAGCGGTAGATAATGCAACCTTAAAAATTTACAGAATAACGCGTCGTATTTGCCACCGTCCTGCGGAACCCTCATCTCCTCTCCGCCTTATCGAAGGTAATCGAAGATGATGTAAATAGCCCATATGATTGTAAAAATAATACCAATATTCTAGCTTTTTCGAGCTAAAATTGAAGCCGTTTTTTAAATATGTGGGTGTTGCTATTGATCCGACATGCACTAATGTAGGGAGACTTGAACGCACGTAACCAACCTCATGCATTTTAAATGCGAGGTGACTTGAACGCACGGAACCTAACCTAATACATTTAGAATGGGGCAGTCGGGTCAATCATGAGACTCGTCTCATGGGTCAATAGACACTCCTTACATATTTTATTTCCCTAAGCACAAACATTTTAAACTTTTTTCTCTTTTTTCAAGTTTAAAACAGTGTATGACACAAATGTTGGAACGCATTTGATATTGATGTAATGGACTGAAAACCGTTAAAACGCGATTCAGCAAAATCTAAAGCACAAATTTCTAGACAGGAGTAAAAATTTCAATAATTAATGTTTTAAGAAACCATCTTAATGCAAAAGTCGAAAATACTGTATTTTTATGGCGATTGAGAGGATTAAAAAAAAAACAGCGGACAAAAGCACTATAAGCGAAGGCGCGTTCACATTATGCGCTCATCGTAATAAAAGTTTATTTTGTGCAATATGGGTGGGTGAGAACGGGTGGAGTTTTTAAGATACTTTCTTCGGAAATTAAGAAACATTTCGGTGCAAAGTCGGACGGATTTAGATTAAGTCTGATCCGGATCAAAAGATAACAGGCGGTGCTCTTGGGGCGTAACGCAGATGAGGTACCCTAAGAAAATGTTGAGGTTGGCTGCTGCAAGGTATTTTGATTAGTCGCTCGCGTTGCGTGACGTCGCAGTGACGCTTCCTTAGGGGGGGGGGGTTGGTTACAGGCAGAAGTTTCCGGTTTGCTTAACAGGCCTTGAGGATTTGAATTTCAGGGTTCAGAAGGATAAACCTTGCAGTATTGCGCGAGAATTTAAGTTTTCGTGCAAAAATAAATTTACTGGCTACCCACACCCTGTAAAGATACCCCCCCCCCACCATTGTTGCGAGGGATACAGAACTTCTGAATGGGTAAACGCATCTGAAAGGTTTGACCCGCATTAAGGGGAGGGACTTTTGACATTTCGAGCGACGGCGGAGGGGGGGGAGGTCGACTCGCCCCCGCCGGAAATAAGCCGACGTGAACAACAGCGCAGTGGCAGTGGGTCGATTCCCGGTCGCGCCGCATCAGCTGACTCACAGAGGAAATTCAGGTGATCGTGCCTCACTTGGATTCCCGGGAAAACCCGCCTGTGGAGGAGGGATTTCTCACCACGCGTTTCAAAACCACAGAGTCGACACCGTCACAGAGTATACCCTCTACAAAGTGGGATATATTTTGTTATACCCTATCAAATCAAGTAAATACACTTTGCCTACTCACATGAGTACGAATATGTTAAGTTCCTTTACGCAGTACCGCTATTTCAAAGTAACTGATTTCCGCCCAAGAAACACTTAATTGAAAGGAAAAAAAGTTGACATGTCATTGGTGTATCTTAAGAAGAAAAAAAAAGAACGTATCAAACCGCCATACAGTATTAGAAAATATTTTTTTAAATAAAGTTTAACGTAGATTTTAAACTAGAGCTTCTGTCGTCAATGCCGACTCTTATGAGCATAACTTCACTTGAAGACATTGAGACAGTACCGGTATTTAAAATATGATTAGTCGAAGGAACCTTAACAAAATTTTTCGTTTGTCTCCTCCTTCTTCTTCTTTTCTCTTTCATTCTTTTTTTTAGTGTGTGTTTTATTCGCGTACCTTTCGCGCTACACAGTACACAGACCAAAATTGTCTTCACCCGACCTTGGGGGGCCGTACACAAACTACGTGGTCGTCCCACGACCTTGTCTAGAATAATACTTTAAAAGAAAAAAAGAAAGAAAGAGGTTTCGAAGCATAAACATAAAGGTATTTATTACTTTAAATAATTACTGGCTTACCAAACAATACAGAGAAAAAAAAGAAAAACATAAAAATAAATCACCGCCGAAAATTGGTCAAAAGTTAACTTCATGATTTCTCTGATATTTCGCGATTTTATTTTGAGACCTTTTTTTTAAGAAAAGTTACATCACTATCTGACTTACGAGAGAGAACTTCAAATCTCCTCCATAGCCATACCAGACTGTAAGTCCTAATTTTTAAAATAATTAAAAATCGTCCTTCTGGCGTATTAAAAGAAAAATAATAGCAAGGTTTTTAATGTTTTTTTTCCTTGTCAGTTAAAAATACTAGCTGTTCAGGTTAATTAACGGGCGCACGTTTAGTGCCTAGGTTAGTATACGTTAAGTTATTGAGCACGTTTATTGAGGCACTTCATTAGGGTAACCTGCAGTTAACCTTTGTTGTTAACCACGTTAAAATGTCTCATTTGAGAAGTAACGATGTACCACGGAACTTCCGTATTTCAGATTGGTTTTGTGTAATTTTCAAGTTTAGGGTTTTGGTACTTTTGACCTTAAAAAAAATTAAAAAAAAATAATCATTTATGAATGAATTTTTTTTTTACCTTTTCTTTTTTTTTCTTGAAATTGACAGGAGGCCAAAAGAGAAAATAAATTCCGGTTCCTTGTTTAGAATTTTGATGGACAAAATCTAAAAATAAATCAAAGTAGTCAGCATGTTTAATAATACCTGTATTATGACCTTGGTCATATTTATAAGAAGTCTTGCAGCCTAATAAATTATTTGGCAAAACACTGTGCCACTTCTTTACAACCCTTGAACCCAGGTTAATAAGAGAAAAAATGATTGTGCTCCATCAATAACTGATGAGAGGATAATCATTACACAACTGGAACTTAAGAACTCAATATTGCAAAAACTTCTGCAATCTGGCAAAAAAAATTGATGGATACTGAAAGTGTCCCTACTGATCAAAACAACTTAATTACAACTTTGTTTGACCCTACTCTCTTACTTTTGAGTGTTAGAGAAAAAATTAAGCAGTCAAAGAAGACTAGACCAGAAAAATATGGAACTTTTGAAACCAATAGCTTGACCTCCAAAAGTATATATGACTGGAACATATGGTACCACTGAATCACAGTGATATACATGAGAAAAGAATAAATGGGGATAAAAAGACAACAATCACCTCCTAGAAGTTCGGTGCTTTGGTCCTGTAGCTGCTTCTTCCGAAGTCTTCCTCTTGGCATGAACCAGGAGAGCAGCATTTGATGAAAGCTGCTGTGCTCTTTTTTGTCACCCATACTGGGTATCTTGGAGGAGCTCCCAATGAGCCGAGGGGCAATAATTTGTACTTCAGAGAAATGGTCCATAGCCACAGAATAAGGTAGTACGCAAATCACAAACGTTGGGAAGCAGCACAAACACACACTCAGAATACTGAGTCCAGTTTAAGGTTTTCTATATGTCTAGAGATAAAATAGGAAAGCTCTGATAGTAGGGCAGTTATCACTGTTATCACAGGTGGAAAAAGTCCTCAAGACTCCAAATGCCTGAAACCACTCTGCTACCGGCAGCGGTCGAAACCGCGACTCGCCGAGCGCAGTGGGACAACCATGGCGAATATCTGCGGATGGCGCCTTGTCTTCATCGGTGGACGGCGACGTCGAATAGACGTGGGCCCGAGGAGTAACAGCAGCCGATGTCAGTCCCCGGGGTCTGGTTTCCTCCACCCAATACGAGATCTCTTCAAGTCGTTGCAGCAGAGTGGAGATACTCGACTTGGTTCAGATTTCGGTGGTGATTCGAGACTCTCAGACATTACGAAAGGCAAAATAAGAAGCGAACCGTTGAAAACGTCAGCAAGGAGTGACTGCACCAGTCAGAACTTAAAGGCGCCACTGAACAGATCACACGCGCGCACTAAACACACACGAATCACTGAGGAACAATGAGCATGGTTGCGTTTTCAGAATCCATTCTAAATAGATAGTCATGATAGATCTGTAGAGCACGAGGTTAGTACACACGTCGTCTCTCGACGGTGTCGCAGCACTCACTGAATCATGCCGCCGCGAGCGACGATTTTGCGAAAACCATGTGACGTTGGCAGAGTTCGCCTAAATAGGATTCGCTGTAGGTTTGAAGCACTGTACAGATTCCACTGTTTTATCACTGAGCCTGGCCGCTCCTTAGGCCGCCGGATAGGCAATCGCGAGGTAGGAAACTGGCGACAAGTTATTTCAGCTGGGCGCAATATAAAAATGCGACAATCTGGATACAACCGGATTTCACAAGGACGTGATACGATGAGGTTCGGAAGATGTCGCTATCCATTAATGGATGGAAAATAATTGCGCATGCACTTTGGGGTTACGTGCTACCACCCGCAATCTGCACGAACTCGCCCGATTTTCCCACCAAAATTTTGGAGCAGCGCGAAGTCGGAGTACTCGCACCCTTCCGTGAGCTTTGGAATAATCGATAGAAATACCCGAAAATCCGAAATGCGCGTCGGAAAAGCGACTTTAGCACAAGATCAAAATCAAAAACCACGTCTTTATCAAGTTCGCTGTTGCACGAATGGATTCTGGCACATTAGCCACCTCTACCGCTTTTTAAAACTTTTTAAAAGTGTCCAAATATAGCATCTGTGGATCAAAAAGAAGGCGAAATTTTAAAAGAGCTTCCAAAAGATTTGAAGAAATCTATTCATGAAGTTTGGTATTCAAAAAATGTGAGGAAAAGTCGAAGAAAATTAGCGGTCATGTTGGCGGTACCGAAAAAAAGCACAGCCTTGTGGGAATCGATAAGGCGCCGAAGCAGACGACGAAGACAGACGACGTTTTGTTGATCGCGTGCTAAGCTGAGAGCAACGACATTTCTTTTCTTTTATTTTTTTTAAGCGACCGAATTGAGTCTGAAGGCGAAAACATGTAATCGTGGTATTCAAAGGCCCTTCTTATCATTTTTTTTCAACGGGCAAAGGGAGCAAAGCACCGCTAAATGCGTTATTTTTATTTTCGTGCCAAGCGAGTGGAGGGGGTCGGTAACCTTCCCCCCCCCCCTAACCTCCTTCTCCCGCTCTTTTGATTTGACCGCTCCCGCCGCCCGTATAAAAACCTGATAAAAACGCGGCGCAGCGAAAACAACTACGGTTGAACTTCTTAAGTGGACTAAAGCCCACATTCAATCAAGGCAGCTCGCAGTTCGCTTAAAGGACCACGGCCTAACTCATTCAATTATCACGGACTAGCGAGCGGATGACCCATGTAATGCGGCTAGTCAAAACGCGTTCTTAAAAAACGTCCGCGCACTGTTAAAATCTTGTTATCAGAACTGCTTTAGCTCTGAAAGTTATGAAAGATTATCATGAAAAGCAATGAAAGACTCCAAGTCATCTCAGTACTGCGGGAAAAAAAATTCAGGACCCTCGAAGCAGAGGTGAGGATCTCACCTGCTCGAAGGATCCGTGGGTCTATGGACGTCCACATGTACTGTACGGTACTAGTGCAGAATATTTCATATAAGAAGTGAATATTAACACGCTGCCCCATTTAAAATATATTAGGTTGGTTTCTGTGCGTTCAAGTCTCCCTTGTATTAACATAGGCGTGCGAATACGACTGACCTTTCATAAATGTCCAAATGGATCTATGAAACTATGGATCGTTAAACATTTATAAACATATAAGACCGTTGATTGTTCGATCCACAAGAAGATCATTGATGATTGACTCATCCCTTTGGATATTCATGAATGGAATTTTTATGCTTTTCGAATCAGATATCAATATATCAAGTATGCACATCCATGGATATTAAAGCGAGGATGGATAAATCCCTAAGAACATCACGTATGGATTCATCCAGCAACTACAACTCCATCCTAATTTTTCCTCAGGCCATCGAGTCAAAAGGCGCCTTGCGGTTTATTCAAAAAACTTGTCCATGAAAGATGCTTCTTTCAAGCCCACCTTCCCGTCCCTCGCCTGTCGCTCTGATTCTGATTTACGTGACACGATTTGTAGGAACTTCCGTGATCTAGCTTGCAATGACCTACCTTGGCGGGCGAAACGAGAGAAAATGAAATGAAAACTCAACTTCGTTATATTATGGCAGCGGTGATATCGGTGATACCAGATATGGAGACCTTTAAATCGAACGCTGTGGTCATGAGCGACATTCGCTCGATTCGATTTCTGATTTGAGGTTTTGCGTCGTTGTTAGAGGGCAGTTCAAATAATGTTAGTCAAACGTAGGGTTCTAAAACACGGACGTTCTCAGTACCTAAGCTAAAATTTCAAGTCAAAGGGCAATTTCGAAAAAAAAGGTTTCCGGTGTTTTTTTTTAATACCCTGGTCGAACTGTCCATAGTACGGATAAGGACATCCGCACGGATATCCTTATGGATATCCGTGTAAATGGTCAAAGGGTGCGGACATCCATACGGATATCCTCGCCCTATGACCATTTACTTGGATATCCACTCGGATATCAGTGCGGATGTTTGTGTCGATTTATCCGTGCTACGGACAGTTCGTCCGGGGAAGTGACTTAGGGTTCATACGGTTCGGTCGAAGCACTATCTGAATCTCATCACCTACCTTCTCGTTTGAAGAAGCGTTCTATTCTTCGAAAAGGTTGATTATTTCATCGCCATCATGGGACTAGTCCCCATAACTTAAAGTGTAAAGCCTATTTTCGGAGTAGGTCGCAAGAGAACCTTATACGCTTTGTACCGGCGAGGAAGTAGGCCACTGAGCATTCAAAGACCATTAAGAGGGGTTGGGAGGGAGGGAGGTAGAGTTGCGTTATTGCTCACTGGGATAAGTAGACCTACGCTTAAATCAAGATCGTTTTCAATACAGACATACTGCTCATACTTTATTCCGGCACTTGCTATACGACGCCTGAAGCCGGTTCAGTACTACCTTATATACAAACTAGAAATTGTTCACTGTGTTGCACTCCCTGCTTCTTGAGTTCATCGCCAAATGACAACATC
>Ga0058701_10000430_pt1 | contig 29375 bp, 19 predicted proteins | sample AgamicOrMae_FD_97039 | JGI IMG/M metagenome (GOLD analysis project Ga0058701, IMG submission 97039) | Agave microbial communities from Guanajuato, Mexico - Or.Ma.e | ecosystem: Host-associated > Plants > Phyllosphere > Phylloplane/Leaf | place: Guanajuato, Mexico | collected 2012-06-04 | reverse complement strand
TCTTTAAGCCTCTATAATACATGCTGCGACCACCGTTAGGTAACTTGGGCCTGAACGCGCAATATTCTATAATCCAGTTGTGGCGGTAGACCGGCTCCAGTATCACACAATTAGTGTATGACGCAGGCACAAATGGTCCATGACGCACCTAGGTATGCTATTAGTGGTATCGACTAATTCACCTTCGCTGCGCTTAAATGCACGCTGAAACCCGTTTATAACGAGGGCACCTTTTCGCCACAGAGAGAGTGAAATACCAGGGGTCATAAGTCGAATTAGTAGAAACCTTTCACGAACTTGTACACTTATTTGTCAGTCTTCTACATATGAATTAGTGGTTCTTTGATTAGGCCTACTTTGCACTGGTTAAGTAACAGTTGTTTATAATCATTTCTTCAAAAAATACTAGATAAAAACACAGATGACCATTACTTCATTAATAATTTTGTTTTGGATGAAACTCCATTTATCCAGTAATACTGGTCATCGTTTTTGCTCAACGTTCCAAAAAAGAATTGCTTCTAACGTGAAAATTGCGTGTTTTTTTTTAGGTTACGTAAGGTTTGCGTTATTCGTTACGTTGGTAAGGGATTCGTTAGTAGAGTTGGAATGGCTGACAAAAACGTTCGTTGCGTTGGCGAAGTTGTATTGGGGCACCAGGCTGGGTTCGACTTGCTAGGCTAACAAGGAACATCATCAACATCACTTGTTGAGGTTTCCTTGTAAGATTAGATATACAGTCCATTCCATACTGGTAAGGTTAGGTCAGTTTCCGCTAAGGCTCCGTAAGTTCGGGTAAATGTTGCTAGTAACGTTCGGTACGTTTCGGTGCTTTTAATTAGTTGAATTTTATACGGTTAGAATACGCTTTAGAATGAAGTTTGGGTATGTGCTACTCGTGAAGTTTGATCAGGTTCGGTTTGGCTGGTATGTTCAAGCTACTGAGAGCGCTTATTTTGCCGGTATAATTTCTCCATAAAATTGTTACTCGAGATTCGGATGTACGAACCCAGATCGCAGTTGAGCAGATTCAAAGGAACTACTTCTTTCCCGCGTCCCATTCTCAATTTTCGCGACGAGGCGGTTTCGCGACCCATCCCACAGACCTCGACGACACACCACGGCAATAACGGAGGGTGCGGCGCGGCGCGCGACTTCTCACTGGGGTCTTGATTAAAAGCAGTGGATTTGTTTTGATTGCGGGCGCCACCCGCTACGCGCGCTGGCTGCGTTGTGTTGCGCTGCTTGCCACTCTGGAGCTTTCCCCCTCCGCACAGCGACAAAGCCGCTCAAGCCGCCACTGCACACGATAACATTTTACTCCCAGAGGTAATCCATACATGAAATCGAGATAAGTGTGGCCGCGACGCGAACAAATAATGCTTCCGAAACAATTAGCGACGCGTTTTGCACGTGCTTACGTCTGTCATTCGTCTGTCTCACTTCCGCCAGAGGTCGTTATTTTTATTTGACGCCACCGTGATAAATCACTTTTGTTTCGAGGGCGTTTTATCGTTGAAGTTTATAAATGTTGCGAGAAAGGTCCAGGGCCTTTGTTTTGTTTAAATCCATAGATTAAGTGAGGTTTTACGAACGAAGAGGGTAGCGTCCGAGGTACTTGAGAGTGAAATTCACCTTTTGAGCATTTACGCACAGCCAATAGAAAACACAAAATTTTCCACAACCTGCGTTCTGTCATTCTTCGCCAAGCCGAACGCGGGACTAGGTTACAGCCACGCTCGGAGACGGTCAAGTATAGCGGTGCAGTAGTGAAGCGAGACACAAAAAACGTAATTAGACCTGATTGAGGCTAGGAAAATCAGTTGAACTAAATTTTTCCAGTTTATCCTAACCTAATCTAATCTGCGCTTTTGTATAATACTCAGTGAAATGAAAGATTAAACCAAGATGGAACACAAGAGAAGAAAAATGAAAATACCATGTTCTAAAGTTTCAGTGATACAGGGATTTTTTTTGTGCATTATTATATCGGCAAAATACGACTAAGGAAAAATTTGTTTAACTCATCATCGAAGGGAAAACCCAGAGATTATGACATTTTGCCCCCTTTCCAACTTGCTACAGAATAATCGGTTGAGTAAAAGAAAATGTGTCGGCACGACTATGATGAGTGTGGGTGCAAGTAGGATCAGTTACGTCACTGCACGGCATCGGGACCTATTTCCACCTCAACTTTGAGAACTGAGCAAGGTGGAGGGCTGTAGGATGCAGATTTGTGTTCCTCACACATATGGAATGAATAAGTTTTTGTCAAATTTCGATGACAGAGTTGTATTTTGACGGTAAATGTAACCGAAATACAGTCTATTCTTACCGTTAATCTATTATACGGAAAATCGTCCAATATGATTTACGCTTCTCAAAATACGGTATGTAAATTGTGATCAACTTGTTTGATACGATTTATTTCATAAATATGGGTAAAGGGTCGTTTATGACAGCAATGTCTGATCGCAATACTTTCGCAAGAGTTCTTTCATCTATAAAAGGAGCGTGAGAAAGAGCCAAGCCAAAAAAGTCAAAGAAGAAAAAGCCAAAGTTCTTGCGTAATAAATGTAATAAATCTGGAGCCCCTAACCTCAAAATATCTACCGGCGCGATTACTTAAAATTAATCATTCCTTTTTACATCGGAGATGTTTTGATAAAAAAACTCAAGTCCGACCCAAGAAAACAAGCGTATAAAAAACAAGACTAGGTTTTATGAGCCCTGGACAGCACAAAAAGCGAAAAACTAAACAAATACTGCTCCTGGTTGAGCAATCCTATACAAACATTTCGAAACAAATATTAAACCAAAGGTATGATATATTACTTACAGTTCAAAACCAAGCTGCCTTCCAAGAGACACTCAATGCTGCCGCATTCAAGCACGGCTGACCAACAAAGTTCATTGGATGTGCCATTTGACAGAAGGCCTACCGGTGTGGTATAGAGGTTATGTTTACGCTTTTGCGAGTTCGCACCTTATCACAGTTTGACACGGAAACCACAACATTATGATGTTATCACGAAGAAGATTGTCACAATAACACAGTAGCTGAGAACAAATTTAGAATTCTTTTAATCTTGATGGCAAAGGGGCGTTCAGCGACACACATAAACAAAACACTCCGAGCCCTTTGTTTCACGCACACTTGAAAATTCTTTTCACTCAGAATCGATGTGACTTTCAACTCAAACCTGATTTCAGGTCCCAAAATACTTGAAATAAAACAAAATAAAAAAATAGATGCGCGATCATCGTGGATCGAAGACAACTCACGCCGCGGTAATGGTCCGTCCGATCGCCACTGAGAAACACGAAAGACAGATGACACCTGGATGATGCTATACCTCGCAGCTACTCTTCGACAGGAGTTTTCGGCGGGACATTCAAAATACTGGCGCGAGCACGGATAGAATTGCTTGCAAGCAATCCCATGTTTGGTGAATGTGCTGTACTCAGTTTTGCTTAGCTGGACCATCACGCAAAACAATTACGGTAATCTTGATAAGGATAGGCTACCTTAACGAAGATATTTGAAGTAGGACAGAAACAACAGGATGTATTCCAAGAGGATGGGTATAGGCTCGCCTCAATACTTTCCCTGAGAAAATTAACGTTGAAATGAGTCGGATAAAGCGTGGAAGCCAAGTTAAGAATAAATATCACCTGAAATAAGAAGTACCTTTACGTGGATAAATGACATATTTAATTTGCATCAAGGTCGGGACAGCTTGCACTTTAAATGCCCAACTACGTGTACCCAAGGAAATTGTTTTAGAGTGTTTTAATGTCTCAGTAGAATATGAAGAAACTATTCCAAAATATACGACCAAATATCAATCTGTTCTTCAAATAATAACAATTATAAAAAAAAAACTAAACGAAAACTCATTTTTTTTCAGAGGGAAGAAGTTTGTTTCCGGAATGCCTCATGTTTTGCAGAACTGGGACACCCTTTCCCGTGTCCGCGTACTCAACAGCAAAATCAGAATTCCCTATTCGTAATACAAAACACATACGGTACTCCGATCTGATTTTTCATTTAAATGACGATGTATTCAGACGATAAAAACGGGGCTTTTGAAAGCATCAGGTTAAATAAAAAAATGTAAAACGCCTGGCAAATAAGCAGCTAATATCCAGAGAATAAAAAGGGCGCCAGAGATACAGGGCTGGAAGGGTTTTTGAATCCGACTTATAAATTAGTGCGAAGTCCTTTGTCTTAGTGCAGCTCACCCTCAGCCAGGCTGCCGCTTGCTGCCGGTACACGCACCAAACCGCACGCATTATGCGGCACTAAATAGCACGCATGCTGTGTTTTATGGGCGCCCGATTTGCGTACGCACAATTCTCCCTGGCGAGAAGCCCTGCTGATTCGAGAAACAAAAAGAGTTGGAGATGACTTCGAAATGGTTTCAATTTCATTCAATGTGGTGACGACGCACACAGTTCGCAGGGGTGGAATTCTCTCCGCGTTTCCCAACAACACCGCGCTCCAAGCGCCGCTAACGAAATCTAACGCAAAAACAAATTTACTTTGGATGTATTTGCCATGCCAATGCCATTTGATAGCCATTGGGCATTGTTGCTAACAAAGCTACTTTTTAAGTCTGCCTCCTTTAGGAGGAGAGCTTCGTAATTTCGAGGAAATCGAGCGGGCCCGCCAAATATTTGAAACAGATTTCCCAGGTTAATCTACCAATAGATGCTCATATATCCGTGTCCAATCATCCTAGTGCCCACTGATATCCGGATGAATGTCAACGATATCAGTACGGATATCCGTGAAAGAACTGACAATTATTGGACACGGACATCCGTGCTGAACACGTGGACAGTTCGGTCCGGGTTTCATATTTCGTTCTGTTCATTTCAGCGGGAACCATCTTTGAGATCATAGATTCAAAACTTTATACTTTCAAAATCAATTTGATTAGTATAAATAAATTTTTTAAAACAACTTCAGTCGCCCGAAAAAAATGGACTACACCGATACAACATTGAGATCGGACCTTGCAATAATTGAGGCTGATTTCAAAAAGTAGTATCGCTGAATGACTGAAATTCGAATATTACGGCTGGAAAACGAATTCTCCATGCTCCGTGCATAATTTTGTAATTTGCGAGTTACTTTAGACTTAACGGTCAGGTCATACTTTAGACTAAGATTACTGTGGTGCACGCAACTGTGAATCCATGCATAGTTTAAGCATTTATCAACTTCCGAAAGTAAATAGTTCATAACAAACAAAGCTAACAAGGAAGTTGTGGTCTCCGCTATGTTAAGTAACACGTAAGAACATTTTGGCACAATGGACAGCTGTCCCGTAGACACCGCATGGTTGTGAAAACGGCTATCCTTTTCGCACACTAAATGGGCTCTTCGTTTGTCTGGTGTGGTTTCGTCCAACGAAGCCAGGGGGTCATTGGTTTCACTACGGGGAGAAATCCCAGCTGTTGGAGCTCGAATCATTGAACAGGGTCTGCATTTAACATTCATGCTTATTGATCTAGTCGTGGGACTCTAGCAACCCGTCCAATAAATATTTTAAACATACCAACGATGTATCGCCCTAGCGGAAGAACTCACATGTTTTCTATTCCCTTGGTGGACTAAGAAAAACGCACTCAATATTTAGTCTCTGCTGTGCCTCCCCTCAAGAGATCCTCCCCACAGAATATCATCAACTGAAGTGATAGCGATGTCATAAAGTTGCCCTCTTGTTTGGCGTTTTATCACTCTCTTTTATTTAATTTGCCCGGGGCAAGATGTTATTGGTCGTTGGAAGGAACTGCATTATAGGCCTCTTTCAAGGAAGAGATTCTTGGTATGATACGGCTTGTACTTATCCTCACCAATATCGTGTCATTTTCTTTAAAAACAAATTCAAAGGGATAACAAAAAAAAGAACTTAGAGAAAAAACCGTTGTATTTGAATTACGTATTTTCTGCTTTCGGAGACTTTACAAACCATCCTTCTTTGAAGGGGAGGAGTGAGTTCTTTTTTTCTATCTTCATGACGTAGTTTTCAGCTGATCCTCCACCTCCTCTCCCTGAGCATGCAACGCGGCCTTTTCCTATAAAAAATGTAGTTTTGCCCTGTGCCTCGCTGTAGGGAGGTGAAGGCCATATCACGTTTATGGTTCAAAGAACATTTTATTCAGTTATATTTTAATCCTCTTTTCTACACTACCAACAGAGACCACATGGTTCGAAGCAATCGTAAAACACTTATACAAATAAATTATGGGTATTAAAATGGGACAAAGATTCAAAACAAATTTTCTAGAAAAATGTATTAATTAAAGACTGAAAAAAAGGATCTCGTGGCTTTCCGTTTCATCCCTCCCCCTCCCTTGTGACTAGACGTGGTCTTTGGTCAGACCTACCGCTCCCCTCATCACGCATGACGTCAGTGTTGTGTACCTCTCCTTATCGAAAATATGAGCTAGCCATCGAAAACTTTCTTTCGAAAAATAGTTACTGTTTCCAGAAGAGCTGGAAATGAACCCAACCATTTTTTTTTTGTTGTTGTTAGCGTATTTGATTTTTTTGTGCGTGTTAATAAGCGAATATCGCATCCCATAAATTCGTTATTTGAGTATCCCTTGAGTTGGATCAATAGTAATACTATCTTTCACATCGTATATTTGCAAGGTAGCACATACTCATATAAAATTTCGTATTGAATTATGAAGATGAACGACATAAAACCGTGTATGTTAGGTAAACTTCGATGAGATTAGGTCACGCGTCTTCCTCCCTTCACTATCCGGTGTCACCGCAACTTCTCTGTGGCATAATTATTACAACTGAGAAGTAAGCGGCATTAGGCTTTGTGATGGTAAATCATGGTAAAGCTACATTTGGCTGAATGCCTCGTACCTCGCTCCGCTTATGTTAGCTGAGAAACGATGACGAACACAAGAAATGGTAAACTCTACCTTTCATAACTGTCCAGTCAGGCCTTCATGTAACCACGCTATCTCAATATACCTTCGGATCAGTTGTTTCCACCGAAAGAGAGTCAAGCGTTCACTTATTTTAAGATAATTAGAATAAATAAGCGATAAACGACCTCCTAAGCTGACCTGTTTGGATGAGACAAAGATTTCCATTAGCAAACGAGCGAGACTTATGTTTACTCTCTCCTTAATCTTAATTCTTTCATCCCGCAAATGCTTTTCATTAGTGTCCTCCACCCTAAATAGATTGCGTAACTGATAAAATGGTAAATCTAGCTGCTCAGGAGGGATGCAGCGGAAGACATTCGGCTCCGCCCCCTACAACCTCCGCACTGTATCAAAGGGACGGTGCATCAATGAGCAGCCTCAGCATTCAGGATGTCACCCTTCTAAGCCCACACTAACGGAAAATACTGCAATCTTATACCTTAGTGGGAGTCCTATTGTCAACATCTCCACGCTGCGTTTGTATGACAGCTATACCTTATCAAACACAATAAAAACCCGTTTTCGTTTCGTCCGCATTTTCCCTTACGATACGTCCCTAACGGACAGAGTATGCTAGGTTAGAATTTGAGTTAAAACTAGGTTAGGTTGGGCTTAGTTAAAGTTAGTCCAAGGTAGACTGAGCGTGAGTGTGGAGTTTACGTCGATACCGCACTTAATTAAGGATGAGCGAGGCGCAGTTACGTTAGTTCCCATTAAGTGATTTCGAGTTAAGATGCGAGTTTGGAGTGCAACTACAAGCAGTTCTCTCGGACCAGTATCTTTCACAACCGGTGAACTTTTTTCAATCAAACCGGACATTTAATTTCTCTTGCCGAGTTCAAAGAACTTTTGTAATTAAATAAAAGATAAAAGGCTTACCTGTCAGCTAAGTAGTACTTACTTCACCAAGAGGAGGGGCTTTCATACCCATTACCGGAGTTGTTATTTCTCTGGTGTAGCAGCCCGAGTCACCCATATTTTTAGGTAATGAAATAATGATGGATATGCATTTATAGTCCGACGACACGAAAAGTAGGACTAATCTTTTATTCTGTGGCGTACTTTTCTGATTGTCACCTGACCGTTGACTTCATTCTTGAAATGCGTATCAAAGCAGTCTCGAGACAGAATAAATTTAGAAGTTACCTTAAAGTTACTCGACTATGTAACTTTTTTTATTCCAGCGCTGTATTTTTAGAAATTTAACACGAGTTTTGAAGGAAAATGAAACCGCATAACGAGGATATAAATTTGATATGTAAAGTCACATTTGTATTTGTACACTATACACATTTTACAATCACTGGGTTTCAGGCTGTGTACACAATAGTACATCTCACCCCTTTCTTCATACAATATTTTATAGAGACAAATTAACAATAAAACTCTAGAATAACATTCTCATTTGTGTGTACAAAGGTACTTGTATATACAGTCTATAGAAAGGCGTACGCACCGAACATGGTAGACTTAAGCCGGAGCGACGTCTTTTCACTTTAAAAATAGTTCCCACTCACTCTGAAAGCTCTGTTTTACCTGTTGGACCATATTTACAGTTCGGTTCGGTATATCGGCGGACGGATCACAGTTGAGGGGGCGTCGTGGAGACACAGCGAGGGCGGGGCGGGGCGGTGCGGGGCGGTGCGGGGCGGCCGGGTGGCTTCAGCATTCGACTTTTTTTTAGCAATGAGCCGGCGGCCACCGAGAAGAGAGCCCAGCCGCCCCCACCGGGCTCAGACCAAGCCCGGCTTAACGTCCTCCAGGCCCGTCATGGACATGGGGGGCGGTGTGTGTGTGTGGCCCATAGAGGAGGGCGAGTTGACGCCACCCCCCATCTCGGACTGGCTGTTATCTTCCGAGTCAGAACAGCTCTCGGAGCTGCCCTTCTTGGATCCCCCTGAGCTCGAGTGAGTCTTCACGTGCTTTGCTAAGTGGTCCGACCTCATGAAGCGTTTATTACAAACAGGGCAGGCGAAGCGCTTCTCGCCTGTGTGCGTCCGCAAATGCCGCTGCAGTTCATCAGAGCGCGTGAAGCGCTTGCCGCAAAACAGCCAGTTGCAAACGAAAGGTCTCTCGCCCGTGTGCCAGCGCAAGTGCGCCTTCAAGTGGGAAGTCTTGCCGTACACTTTGCCACAGCCGGGGATATGGCAGCTGTGAATATTCTTCTTCCTGAGGTGCACGCCGGCCGGGCCCAGGCGCTCGGCGTCCTGGCAGTTGGGACAATCACACGTTGCTCGCCCCGTGTACCGCCTTTGGCTGCGCGACGACGGATGCGACGCCGGGGGAGTGGCCCCCGCCGGCGGCGCAGCCACGCTGCCGCCGTGGTGCGGGTGGTGGTGGCTCAGGCCGGGGAAGCCGGCGCCCACGCCGACGCCCACACCTTGCACCAAGTGTTGACTTTGCGTCGACAAAAGGTGGTGCGAGTGGGAAAGGGGTGAGTAGTCGGAGGACGCCGCGGCGTAGTTGGCCGCCGCCATCTGCGCGTGCATCCCCGCCGCCGCTGCGCCGCTCATGTCCAGCCACGAACCGGCCGCGGCCGCTTGGTGAACGTCCCACCAGGTCGCGTTGTTGTCGCCTCCCTTCATCGGGCCGTGGTGCGTCGCGTTTAACGCCCACGATTCGTACGGGTGGTGACGGGAATAGAGGTTCTCTACCTTGCCGATGAGGGCGGCTTGGTGGTGGTGATGGTGGTGGTCCTGGACTCCGGAGGAGGGCTGCGTGCCGGCCGGCGTCACGCTGCCGCTGCCCGGCGTGCCACCGCCTGAGCCTCCGCCGGAGAAGTACAAGTCCCCACCGGCCGTGGTGGTCGTGCCGTATCCGCACGCCGACGACGTCATCACCGATCGGGAGGAGTAGGACGATGAAGGTGTGGACGTCATGCTGCGCTGCGTCGACGCACTGCTTTGACTCGTGATGCTTCCCGCGTTACTGGTGTTGTTGGCGTTATTCGAAGAACTATTGGAGGCTGCCGCTGCGCCGGCCGGCGTGGAGGCGGACCCTGGCCCTTGCGGGGCCGACTGCCCGCCCTGAGGACTTTTCTTCCACGGATGGAAGCTCTTACCAACGGCGGCGTCCGCCAGAGGAGGTGGTGACTTGCTGGACAGCTTGTTGCACTGGGCAGCAAGCATCGCCAGCGGGGTGCCTCGGAGACCCGGGTGCTCCTGTGGACAAGACGGACACCGTTTGTTACGAACAAGTATTTGAATGATGAATGGGGCCCTATCGAGCCACTTAAGCGGCGGACAGCTGATTGATCTCGGTGATGAATTGCACGGGACGAACGTCCGTCCATCACTTCACTTAATGTTTGTATAGGCATGGCATGGCACGGTGGCTGAACCGAATCATAGACGCGAAAAGGTGATCCATCGCACGAGTCAAAAACACAATTCTTCACGTATCTATCGGATGTCGGAAAGAGGGAGAAAAAAGGCCCATTTTTACACGGCGACCGGAGGTACTTGGGTGGAAATGAGCGTGAAAATACACGTCATGGCGATCCATAAGTTGCATTCGTTATCGACAGGGACAGGACCTCATCGTCCCCCTAAGCGAGCGAAGCGAAAGAACGAGTGAGCGAAAGAGCGAGCGAGCGACTGTCGATCGCTTTCGTAACTGTGTACTTTCACACTCCCTGAAAGCGTGCGTGCACCGATTTTCACGGACCATCAGGACTGCGGGTCCCACCCGAAGAGGCGTATCCAATGGGCATAGGCGTGAGAGATGATGCTGTGTACATTGCGGTCGTTCGCTCTATCCGTCTCTCTCGGGAATCTTGCTCAACAGTCTTTCTAGATCGGATGGGACACTTGTCTGCGCCGCGCCGCGTCCCGGGGAAGAAGAGGAACGCTGCCCGAGAACTTGCCTGCGACGAGGACGCAAGAGAGACAGAGAAGGGGAGAGAGCGAGAGGGAAGCACAGCGAGAGGGAACTCGGAACAGCGGAAATGAAAGAAATATAAGGTGGGGAACAAAAAAGGACGTAGATCAATAGGAAGCTTTAACCTCCCTCCCGCGGTGGGCGTGGCTCGCGGTAGCTACTACGTGGATGCGACACGACACAGATGCAAACGTAACTCGGAAGACTAGAGCGGCCTAGCCGCCGCGCGGCCCGGTCCCCGGCCCGGGGGAACCCAAACGGATGAGTTTGAGAGACCTCATCATCCAACTTCACAGACGTTCGCAACCTATAACGATATCATCTTTTCAAACTCACATGCGATTCAGGTGGAAGTTCATAGAACATAGAACGTATTATCATCCACCTCCCTCACAAAACGGCAACGTCCTCCTAGTTCGTTGGGGTAACCCCTGGCTTCCTCTCCGATCCCAGATAAGATAGTCACCAAGACAGTCACCATACCTGAAACCTCTCGCTGCTGCGCCGAAAATAGGAATACTCCTGTTCTCATAACTGAACCAAGATCCAATCAGAGACGAAATTACAGATTGGCTTTTGCATAAAATGTGTCCAATCAGAGCAACCGCGTTGAAAGCGATTCACAAAATCATTCCTAATTGGTATTGAGCTATCGAACTCTGCATTTCATATCGAGCGGTGAAATCCCAAAGAAAATTACAGCGAATGCTTCGATGTGCGACACTCGGAAGGCATCGTGTTGAGATACAACGTGCTGGAATGACTTAAAAGCAGAACACAGACGAGTTGGTCTTTGGCCTAATCATCCGAACCTCGCCAAGGCACGCCACTCCGGGCCACATCAGACGCTCTTCGGCCGCTCTTCGGCTGCTCTTTGGCCGCTCTCCGGCCCGGCCGTCGGAACGGGAGCAAAGAGCACAGACTCAACCGCCGGGCCGCTTCAAGAGGACTGTTATTACCTTCCGAAGCTTGCCCTGGCCCTGCCACCTGACAGACCACTTTTTATTTATTCCTGGTCCATTTTGTCATTGGACGAGGTGATGATAATTACGAATGCAAGGGACCTATCTCGTCCGCGTGCTCATGGGCTGGGGTGTGGAGAACTACAGCGTGTGTGCGGATCAAAAATAGGTGAAATGGCTTCCAGGAAATGAGGATGATGTGACGATCGTTTTATTGAATATGCTCAACTGCCGATGTCAGAAGAGTAAGTCGAAAGATTTTGTAATTGTTTCTAGGTGAATTATGAACGTCCTAACACTGCTCTAATTTTCAAGTGTCCAATTTCCGAAAACCGACACACTTGCTAGCTATCAGAATCCTCGACTAATTTCGGATACCATTATGAGCTCGAAACGGAAAACATACCTGTATACCATATCGGAGTTGATAGAAAAAGCTTAAAAGTTTTTCATTATTTTACATTTAGCCAACTGACTGAAAAGAGTAAAATTTTGCCACAAGTGTGTTCAACGTAGAGCCCAATACTATATATAAATATTTTCGGGGGGGGGGGGTCAACTCGGACATTGGTTTAGTCTCCGAGGTACAGTGGGCCACAAAAGTCATGAACCTTGTTTCCATAAGAAATACATGCAAGCAGGGGTCGCCGATTTTAGGGCCCACGGTACCTTTAAGAACTGTGGATGAAATGCATCAGCACTAGTAAGTTATAAGCCTCATGACTTTTCTTTACAGGAATTTTAAATTTTGTGGACTTATGCCATTTCATCAGAAAGTGCGCTTTTTCCGTGGCTTATCCAAACCTAATGCAAACATGAACTCACTGCTGAAAGTCTCGTAATTCATGTATTAATGTGAGAAAACGGTTTAAAAACTACCTGCTCCGGCTATAACAGAATCAATTTGTGAATTGGCATTTCACTAAATTCCAAAATACCAACGGTAGGCTATTTAAAACTATAACGTTTCAAGCGCATTCTTTGGCTCCAAATCGGTTAAAGCGGTAAACAGAGCGTGTTTGTAATGAGACTGTGGCTGTCTTGTAAGAGGCTTTCAAAGTTTCGGCAAGCTTTTAACGCGCCGCCTCCGACTACCGCCGCCGACAGCCGCCGAGTGCTGCCGAATGCCGCCGAGCTACCTCTGAAAAGCAGCTTTCATCTGCCGCTGCGCTACCTTCTGAACAAGGCAAGTCATCATGACGCAGTCGAACTGTATGGTGCACAGCAAAAACTAAATACACACCTTTTAGACGCACTCTTCATTTCATAAAATTGACAAACTCAGAGGGGAGTGAGCATGCATGCTTGTCAACGTGCATTTTGTATGGAAACCATCCGGTAGGCTTGGTATAGGATGCCGTAATTATAAAAAATGTACAGTCAAGGTCATAAATCATGTAACTATTATCGGTGAAAGAGTCCGCTGGAACAGTGATACGATTTTCGATCCTGACTATAGCCTAACTTGGAATAATTTGATGGCGAGGATAAGAAGTGCCTTCATTGTCTCGACTGATATGAACCTTCACAGTTAGTGTGTAGTACAGTTAGCATTACTAGCTGTACTACAAGAAGATGAGTAGATAGTTCTCATATCATGGTAGTTTTTACTGTGGAAAAGGTTGTTTAGCACAGTACACACTGAAGGGTCATTCAGCACGGTAATACCAATGTTAAAAATGATAACAATGGTATGACACAATCACGTTGCTGTCTTTCGGCATTTCATTGGTGTCCTTTATACGGAAAGTCATATCGCGATTTTTCTGATTTAATAACCCACGACACAAGGAAACAATTAAGTCTCTTAAGTTACCTATAAAAGTATCAGAAAAGCCAATCGGAATGGGTTATGTTTGCACGCCAGTCTTCTTTTCTAATTTCGATCTAGAGAAAAAAAAAGAAAAGAACGCTGACCCAGAAAGTTTACCTGAAGGAAGCATCTCTTGCGTTCTCTGTGGTAACAGTTCTCAATGTCCGACCAAGATGAAATCGCCCGAGGCAACGCTTCGCTATGAAAACACTCTGGCCACTGAAGAAGAGCGAGTCTACCGACAACTTTGGGTTCGTCTGTTTCGTCGAATACATTCGTTTGTTGTTTTGCATTTCTAAACGACGAAGATTTTAGTTCTACTGATTTACAATACGTGAACTCAGGTCAAATATTCGAAAAAAAAAAGCCTATTACGAAAAAAGATTTGCACAGCAAAACAGGTCATAAATTAAGTTTGGCGACGGAAGTTCACTGATTCACATGAATTGATACCGTTGAATATTTTGTAATACTCAATAAGGATACATTCGAAGAATGTGTATTTATGAACATCAATGTTGGTTCGCACCTGATAAAAAATACGACCTATGCGTGGAGATAATTCCGAATTAAATGGACTAGCGGAAGATCGAGCTTTTACATCAATCAATAAGTATCCTTGAAAAGTACTTTCGCTTGGTGAAAAACTATCAATAACATCGGAAACAACCATGAAATGGCAGCCTGCCAAGAAATCGCAAAACTATCCGATTTCCTGCTGTAAGCGTCCATCAGTCATTCTCATCATTATCAAAGTGCCGCGTCGTCACAGTTGTTTAAAAAAATGGAGGAAAAAATGACATAAATGAAAACCTTTTTTAAATAGATGTCCGACAAAAGAATGATCAAGTTGTGAAATAGCTACTTAATCGTTCGACTCGTCTTGTAAAACAAAATGACCAATACGAGCCGACTTTCTGTGTCTCAACTCTTTTAATTCAGAGTTAATGAGATTTATCTTCATCTTGATTCCACGTGTAATAGATGTGAAATCATATTAATGTTATGAGTGATGGGTAGATGTTTTAGATACTGGGTTTAATTAGTTGAAATCGATGTAATGTGATGGGAATATCAACATGAAAGAAGTTTTTCATGAAGGTTAATGGAATCTCAAATATTGAGCAGGATTATCATTTAACCCTAAATAGATAACGAATGGGAAAAGAGGCAAGTAAAAGCAAATAAACAGAGCAAAAAAATTGGAAAAAATAATTTAAGCAATATTTTCAACGCTAGTATAAGCTGGAAAAATAAGCTAAAAGAATCCGCCGCCACCAATTGTATTTGCCTAAATGAATACTTCTTTTTCGGCAAGATCTATCGGATTTGGATTAGTAAAGCAATAAATTATTAAATAGGGTAATGAATTCCATGGCGAACTGCGAAAAAAAGTCTAAAACATGCTGGAACCCCGGCGGTACGCGTTCTTAAAAGTCACATAAATTAGAAGAGTCTCGACCGCAAAAATTATAAAAGAAAACCATTTGGGCGGTTTCAGCTGTTTTCGCGGTCGACCGAAACGATTCTACACAAATCGTTAAGTGGACGGATGGGTCAATCTAATTCGATCGTAGAGAAAGTTTACGAGCATGAAAACAACACTAAGCGCATTTATTGTCACCTTCGGCTTCACTTTTATGGACAGAAGATCGCCTATAAATCAGAGAACCCAAACCACCCCATCTAAATTACAAATGCACAGTCCCGACTACCGGCCCCGCGTGCCTCGTCCTGGACGACCGCAGAATCGGCTTCGGTCAAAAGGGACTCATAGACTATCTCCCAGTCCACATAGAGGGCGCTTTGTTGCCCCAATGACCCCCGAAAAAAAGAAAAAAAAGAGGAATGATGGCGCCCAACTACGGACGTACCAATTCGGCGGCGGGTTCTGAGGAAGGTTAGACCGCCCCTTTCACGCCCAAGGCTGACTTCTCTACCTGAAGGCGCCAGTCGATAACTTATTTGCATCACTGAAAGACCGAAAGGAAATGAGTGAGCTTTCAACACATCCACAGATGTGACTTTGGAAGGTAGAGGAGTTTACCACCTCTCGTGTAGCACCTTTCGCTGACTGAGCGGACAGCTAGCGGAGCGAGGCCAAAGCCATCGTCACCTAAGTTACTAAATCTTACCTAAAGATCGCAAATCTGATGTCGCTTTCTCCGCCTCGATTGATCAGAAAAGTACGTGGCATCAGGTTTGGTGACAGCCAAACAGTGAAAGACCAATAGCTTGACCAATAGGAACTTCAACTAACCTTCATTAAACTTACAACGTAACCTACGCGAATGAACTTCGTACATCCCCATTAATGAAGGTTGAACCACGGAACACAAAGGTGGAAAGTCCATCCTTAAAAACTGATAGTTGTGTTCGGATGGACCAGCAGGTATGTGATGATTGCGACAGAATGGAGGATAATTGAGGTAAGCGGGATGACTCAGGGTTGCAAAATGTCTAGGGAATTGATCGAATTCGGAAAAACGATTGGGATGACCATGGCGATTCCGGACCCAAGAAATTACATCGATTCACCACTGAAATCGATCATACCGATTAACGGTAATCAAGTGCTGGATTAGAATGGAATATAAGATTTCACCGAAGATTCCTGGTCTATGACGCCTTGGTTTTTGACCACAACAAATCGACGCCTTCTTGGGGAGTCAGGTGTCAAAGGTTTTGTAGGTTAGCCAGAGGAAAGCAGAATACAAAAGCCTGCAGAATGTTTGATTCGATTTGAATGAATGGATTGAGAGTACTTCAGACCACCGAAATGTGTAGGTATGGTATGACTACATGACTAAGCAGGCGTTAACGAATTCGTACGCGGAATGGCAGAAAATCTAAGAAGGCGGTCTTTTGTTGTGGTCAAAATCCCCAGTCGGCAGAGACTAGGAATTATTGGTGAAGTATCCTATTAGATTTCCTCTTTTTTAGCGACATACGTGATCTTCATTCTTTGAAACATGTTTCACCCTGAAAATTTCGAAGGTTGCAGATTCTATCCAGTGTGTTCCAGTTTAACTTGAGCCAAGCAAGAGCGACAGCGGAGCCAGGCACAAGGCGCGAAACCTAACCTAGGTCAACCCAAATGAAAAATCACCAATACTGATGCCGAAACTTCTCTGCTTCAGTTATTGCCATTCAAAGCCATCGGCATCAGGATTGGCAACATCCTAGGCGCGGATGAGAAGAGGGGCCTTAGGAACGCAATCTATTCTTGGTAAACGGTAAAAGGCTAGGTGACGATAGGATAGATTTGATAACTTTTGAGGTGACGATGGGCACGGTGGCATAACGATAAGACAGATTCAGTAAGGCTTGACGATCCATTATGGCTCGCTCCCCTCGGTTTGAAGAAAAAACATCCAACACCAGAGGTATGTTTTATTGTGCAACCTTTGAACAGAGTGTAAGTATCAACCAAAACTCTAATCACCGTATCCTTCAGATAATACTAGAACAGTGCACCTGCAGCCGTCCTAATTGCTACTTTCATCCCCGTCATACCTTCAGCGGTACCTCAATTTTTTAGTCTCACTAACCTACAAACGCCCGGACGACTCTACATTTGCTGAGAACGTCAACCGTAATTGTGTTTCCCTGGTTGTTCCATTCAAGCTCATTGTTTACATTTATTTAATGCCACTGTGCATCAAGCCGGCCGCGTTTGTATGATGATGATGATGCCACAGTCCCGATTTTTCGAGAGCAAGCTGGGATCCTCAGCTCCGCCGGCTCGGCGAGCCTGCCACAAACCGAGCCGGCCTGCAGGCAGGCAGCGCCGCCAGCCGTGATGAGTTATTCAAAAAGACGCACTTTGGGGCTCTCTCTCTGCTCCCGAGACAACAAGCGCCTTGCTGATTAGGCGGCCGAACCCGACCCTATGACCGAGGCACCGCCTTTAATTAAACGAGATGAGCTGCTCCCAATAAAAGCGCGGTCACCGAGTGTACGGCTCACGGTAGCTGCAGCGCAGCCCGGCTCCAGAAGCCAGCGCCTCGGGCGAAGTGCCTCCAGCGCCCAGTCCCTAGTTCAACACCACTAAACTAATCGCAAAAGAAAAACTCTCTTTTACAAAACAACTCCCACAGATATTCTTGTCGGAGGGCCCGTTCAGGCGGCCACCCGTAAGTACTTTACGGGTGAGTCATCTACTTGATCGCTTGCTCATTAAGCGGGCTCCAATCAGAGAAGTTGCTGATGATTAAACCCGAGTTGGCGCCACGGCACGGAAACTTTCGTTTCGTATGCTTTGGAGCGATTTATCTTGGTGTGAAGCGCATCTTTTGGACTGCTGCCAGGGTACGTGTATATCTCTCTAGACTGGCATCAACCTTGCGAGAAGCGGCGCTACGTGAATCTAAATTATTTCCGAGGGAGACGCTCCGATATCATGAGTCTTGATCATACTGAAGAATTTTTCATCAACACCACTATACTGGAAAAAAAAAACAGGATTTTCCTCCAGAAAATTTTGAAGTTTGCATTTCTACATCTTGGGTTTACATCTTTCCCCGCGAAGACGAGTGGAGGGACGGTGGAGCGAAGCTCAAGACCATTGACCTAAGTTAATTCAACCCAACGGTCGCCGAGCCTGACGCCTCTCACTTTTTGAAAGCAATGGCCGACCAAAGCGGCATCAGGCTTGGCGACAGGCGAGCAGAAAGTTAGGGGCACAAGGCACCAAATCTACTAACCTACACGGTTGTTCTCCGCACACTTAGCCAAATTACGCTCTCACCCTATTCAACCTGCATACCCAAAACAAGTATGGGACAGGGCTTATTTTTTACTTGACATCATCCCACCTCAACTAATTTCGCATTACATAACCTAAATTATTCAAACCAAGCTTGTATTCATACCAATAAGGTTTAGAGGAATGCTAGCTGACTTGTTTTGACAAGGCAGAATCCACATTGCCATGGCAATGCGTGTCGAGCGGGAGCAAGGACGGAGACCCTTGGAGGAAAGAAATGAAGCTAAGAAGTACTCAACACAAATCATAACCGTGGCTGGATCATCATCATTATCATTTAAACGCAGGCACGCTGATGGCATTAAATAAACGAGTAAATGTAAACAATACAAGGAAACACGAAATGACTCCAGTTCTCAGCAGAATGCATCAACGGCGATTCCGCTTAATACTCATTATTTTTAACTTTTGATTGTGGGTTAAATGATGGTTCCAAATTCAAGCTACGCTAACAAATTACTTAGAAATGACTATTCATTACAGAACATTAGTATTCTACGATGTTGAGAAGAATGGGGGAAATTTAGCAGCCCATAACTTGCGACGGAACAAGAGCTCTGCGTTTCAAGTTTTCTAATCCATCAGACACGTACAGTACACGTTTTGGTGTGAAATCTAGAGTACATCGTCGTTTGTAAATCACCTGGGTTACGTCAGCTTATTTGGTAGGCCGAGCTTAAGTTAACCTATAACAGCCCAAAGTGAAGAGAAATTTAGCTTAAGAGAAATTCGAAGGATTTTCCCATTAAATTACTCAATTTTACGCTGAGGAAAACGCCTAAATGATTAAATTTTAGGTTCCCTAAGGGGCGATATTTTTTAATTTTGACAATACTGAACTATAAAGATCATCTAAAATAAAATTTTCTGTTTCCAAACGGCGTTGCTGGGCGGTAGTGGGTTAACGATCTCTAAACTAATCGTGCGTTCATTAGCTTAAAAATATGGCACCAGACAACCGCCGTTTCACATTTCTATTGTGTTTTTGAAAAGGGTCCGTTGGCAGGACTGAGAAATACGACACTAAGGCAAGGATTCTGAATAAGCAACGCCTTCTTAAGCTAGGTTATCAGTGACATTAAGTGAAGCATAAAAATTGCGTTATGGTACGTGGAATGGCTTTAATTCCATCCGAGCTTGAAATTTCATCTCATCATCAAAATGAGGGACATATCTACCCGCTTAGCATAGGTTAGGTTGATCACGATTAGTTTAACTTAAGTTTGCCTAATGTTGCTCCGTTCATAGGTGCCTAGTGCCTCGCTTGGCTTCCGCTCCGCTCGCTGTCACCACGCCTAATGCCGATTTCCTCATCAGCGACAAACTGCTGCTACGACTAATAAAGGGCGACAGCGACTGTTACGTTATCTTAGGTTAGATTTAAATAAGTGCCCTGTGACTTGCTCCACTTCCTCTCCGCTCAACTTGGCGACGCGGCGAAAGGTGGAACACAAGAAATTTTAACCTTTCATTGCATTTACGATGTATTCGTGTCACGCACGACGATTCTGGACGAAGAAACAATCTGGTCGTTGGTTACTGCAAATCTTGATAGTGCTCCATTTATGGACAATAAATAAAATATTTAATAGACTCAGTGCCGCTCCCACTTCAAATCGGTATGTATCGACCCGAAAATCGGTGTTAATAATCATCCGAGAACAAAACGCTAATTTATTGACTCACAAAAGTGCAGATGAAGACCAATAATAAATAACAGTTGACGGCAACGTGGATCGGTGGGAGGAACTTTGATTCTACACTTATCGTTCATAATATCGCAAATCGTTTCTTGCAGTAAAATATTTAAGTGCGATTTGCAGTAACGAAAGATCAATTGTCGCTGTTACTATAGTCTTCGGCAAAAGTTGGAGTAGATTGAGGATTCGGAGAGGCGGAAAACCATCTTCAGACAGTATAAAAGCTTCATGAAAGTTAAGAAAATGAATGGGTATTAAAAGTTCGTGACGGCAAATAAAACGCCGCTGTTGGACCTATTGTCCAATCGGATAAGTATCCCCAACGACATAAGTGCAAAATGTTTCATAATATCGAGAATTCTGAAGTGAGATTTTAATAAGAAATCTCGCGAACGGTGGTTTTATACATGCAAGGAGCTTGATTTGATCCTTGAAAACATACAATACAATAAAGTTTTGATTACTCTTGAACAAAATCGTAATAAAATTACAATCACCTCTTCCCGATTTTTTTTTGTTTTCTCCTTACTTCCAAGTGCCTCTTTTCTACCTTACTAGTTAGACCATATATGGCATAATTTTCTTTTCAACAACATAAATTTTGACTTTACTTCGACTTTCAAGGATACTCGAAGCTGTAAGGCGTGTTGTAATAACTGCGCGCTTGTCCAAAATTGGAGTGGTATGAGATGGATCGGATCGGGTTTGGTTGCATGCATTCTGATTCCAGTCCAGTCCCACCCTATTAGGGCCGTGTCATCATTTACGAGGGGAGAAATTATCGGGAGATACAAAGAGTCAATCCTTTTTTTATCTGGCCTGTTTCGCGTGAAATGAAACAGTAAATAAAAAGTGAATGAGAAGAAGGTATAAGGATATCGCGTGAGCGGATAGAAACAAGAGACTTGTTATGTCCGATTCGTTGATAAACAGAAGCATGGCGAGCATGCAAACAGAATACACGACAAATAAGCCATATCGGGAATGAGCAAGATACCAGGTACACGCACAGCGTTTGGGCTCCACCCTCTCCAAGGGGTCATACGATCATTAGGACGGTTAATTATGGATTCAGACAATGCCGCTAGCTTCAGATACACCCGCTCGATCCGAATAGCCAACTTACCAGAATTTCCTGATCGCTATGCCAACCAACGCCGACTCCCCCTCTGCCGTGCACCACGGCTCCCAGAGAGGATTGGACCAGAAGACCGTCGCACACCTGGGAACAGAGAGAAAAAGAGCGCCCGTTGAAAACTGCGAACTTTGCACCTCCACCATGTACGGAACGAAGGAGAAGCGCCGTTCCGCTATGCGCTTGCAGAGCAAGCGAGAGTGAGGAGACCAAATATAATAAAAGTGCTGTCGAGCGGCAATATACCGAAGCTCTTCTCCTGTGTGGGGGTCCGGGTACCGCACGAGTCACTTTGAGCCGTATAATGCACGATTTACGGCGCCGGTTCTTTCCATGCCAATTTATGCGCCATGCAGGTATCCGAAACGGTTCCCGCCGGAAAATATGAACTGTTGTCAGCTTTCAACTAATGCGACTTGATAACTAAAGTTGAACTTGTGGGACGAATCGGTGAGCCAAGTCCGTGAGGTGGCGACTGTACCGCCTCGGGCCGGGTGTCTCACAACCGAAAGGAAAGGAGCTGCCTGCCCTGCCCGTCATTCTTTTGTTTTAGGTGCGTTCGAGACGGAAGATTGGTACGCGTTGGACAAGCAGACCGGGCAGGGCAGAGCAGACCAGACGGAGTCCAAGGATGAAGAATGTTCGCACCCACGGCTCGTTTACGGAGCACTTAAAGCGCACTAATGACGCGAATTTTTCACTGATCGTTCATTTTGGAGTTACTACCGACGAGAGCAACAAGCCAGTAATTAAGAGCTAGCTGGATCATTAACTTATTTGCAAGAGCTACCGAAATTCTCTTGGAGCGTCGGGAAATTGGATAAGGAGAACCTATTCAGGACGGCCCGCCTCGGGGCAAAGAGACGCATTATGAAAACGAGTTCGAGGCACCTGAAGCAAGGAAGTTACTCTATCGCTACCAACATGACTGCTGCGGGATCAATGAAATCAAATAAATAAATAGATACACTCTGCTGGTCTTTAATGGGCTTCCTTCGACTTCACCTCCGGCGCATTTGCCTTCCCTGCTTTTACCGCCGCGCTGCACCGGCTGCTGACTCTCTAGTTTCGGTCTTACGGTGATTGCTTTCTAGGCCGCATTGACATATCCCAGCAGGGCATAATCACATGCCATATTTATGTAACGCAATCTCTTAATGGGTTTCTTTCCGGGCGGTTTTCGCATTTGCGACTGGAAAAAAAGGTCATTTAGGCATCATGTGCAGGCGATGCGATGCCCGAGAGCGGGTTATGTCATCATCGCGTGAAATCGACCGTCTCAGCATAGTTTTTAAAGTCATAAGAGACTTGATCTCCCTTGACCTCGGTGACTTGCAATCTTTTGCTCGCGTAAAGTCGGCCGTAAACCACTTGGTTAGCATTTCTTTCGCAGGGTTTTGTTCGTTTTCCATTTCAATCTTACCCTTAGTCTATCTTTCCTTTCCGGCCGCCGGCCTATACTCCCTTTTTGCACTCCCCAGCCGCAGGCACTTTCAGAGTAAGACATTCCCAGAGCGAATCCCATCTCCCCTAGAAATCAGGTGGCGCCCTATTCGCTCTGCTGGGAAAATGACTTGATCTGATTGGTCGACTGAAAGGGAAGAAAAGAGAGACAAAGAAACGTTCCCCGAAGGGGCACTTTTCACGAACACAGCGGTCAGCACTTTCCCCACGAGTGAACGATCACTGCCTTGGAGAAAGAGAGCCATACCCTCCCAAATGACATAAAATAGAGCACAACAAAAGAGAGAAGTTCAAATAAAAAGAGAAACTTTCAAAATTGAGGATCGTGGAATCTCTGAGTTCAAACGGCCTAGACTACTAGTGCAATTCTTGATTAAAAATGGCGTCATAACTTTTATATGTGTTCCATTTCTGATGTTACTAAAAGGAGTTTTGCGTGCACTTGAAAATTCTCGACGGCACTTGGGATTCCTGTAAAAGCCTCGCGTAACACTGGAAGCCTCCACTAGCACTGATTGCGTCGGAATCGCCTGCGAGCAAATTCTCTTGTCGTAAAAGTTTGAGGCAGTAGAAGTCGACTCGGCTTGAACACAAGGTAGGAAATGAGAACCTCGTTAAATGCCAAAAATCACGGGCAAAGAAATAGTCCTAATTAAGATCGCGCGCCAAAGCTCAAAAGAAGATTAGGAAATATACCCAGTCATTTAAAGGGAGCGGGCTCTTTTCGGAGCCCTGTTTAGGGTCTGGATAATCTTTAAGTGGCAAAGAAAGAAAACATGAGCTGCAACCTTGGCGGCGGTGCACTCAACAGTCAGAGAAAAAAATGGCAAAATAAATAAAAGTGGAAATGTGTGGCGCCGGCTCAGATCCCATCTTCGGCTCGGACTCGACAGTGGCCGTCCGCCCGGCCACAAATACTCTTTTTACGAGTCCCTCCGGCGGCGGTCGGAACATAAAATATTCTCTTTTGTTGAGCCGCTTCAAAGAAATAATGTTCAGGCGCCGTCGCTGCTCTATTGGCATCCCTGTCAAAAACATACTTGTGACGTCATAAAGGGCAAACTTTTGCTAAGGGGGCCAATTATGCTTTCCGAAAAAGTTGTTGATCTCTGGGGTAGTCTCCAACAATGGGAGGCTGGGATGACGGTACTTCCAGGTGTCAAGTGAGAAGCCGAATGAAAAGGGTTACAGGCAACACTCTCCCAGCCGATCCGATCCGCTCGGACACAACCGCTAATACTATTAGAAAACGGACTTGTCATTCATATGCCGCGATTCCTTTACATTGCAACGCTGCTGTCGAGAGTGGCGTACGAGATTCGAGGAACTCGGTCCTGTATCGACACACGACACACGCTCCTGCCCAACCATTTTAAAAGGGATCGCCTTCCGAGAAAGACAACCCGCTCCGCTCCGAGGCAAGATCTTACCGAGGTCGGGTTAGCTCATCTGACTGAATATCCACACGAAATACTAGGATAAAGCTGTTGTCTAAACATTGCGGATGCCAACGACAAGATAATATCAAATCATTCAATCAGGGTGGAAGCACCTTCTTAGCTCATTTATTGATTTTGAAAGCAGTCGAATGTATATGTAAACATCGTAATCCAGTACCTAAAACACGGTTCAAAAAAGTTTGGGGTCTTGAGAAATTTGAAAACTTTTTTCTCGCACATTATTCGGTTGGAACATTCCGTTCCCAAGTGTTCCCTCTACCAATCCGCTCGGATATTTTCGGGTATTCACCGATGATTTTATCACTCTAAAAGGCATGACGAAATATTCCGGAATATATTCATGGGTACAATACGTTCGGGCCGGTGGAAATCAGTTGTCGGCATCACGTCTGGCCTATCACCTATACGAGGTCCTCGCCAGAGGGAGTTGGGATGGAGGAGCACGACCCACAGCAGGACCAGGGCCAGGGCGCACCGGCGCATCGCTGCGGGTCCCGCCATGCCATGAGCCCGCCGCCAGCCAGCGCCGTCTCCGCAGGCAGGCAGCACGTCGATGCAGGCATGAGCGGCCGCAGCCCCAGGCGAATTCAGCTTGCTCTACCTCCATCCATCAATAGTTACATTTGTTTAGCATTCAGAAAGGGACGGGTGCACGAGGGGTTGCCTACCTCGACGGCTGAAAGGAAAGTTCCAAAGTTGATGGTGGCACTTGAGAGTTTGGCTTCTGACGGAAAGAGGTTAAGTAGCTGGAGGAGGGGAAGAGAGGGGGTGCCGGCAACGGCGCCTGGCCGTATCGACTCAATTGTGGGCGTGGTCTCCGTCAAAGGGCGGCGCCTGGGGGAGGGGAAGGGAGGGGAAGATGATCAGGTGAAGGTCAAATGTCATCCTAGCAGCAAAAGTGTCTCGGCAGCGGCAGGCGCGACGCTGCGGAAATAGCGCGGCGTCCTTTGAACCTGCCGCCTGTTATATATAGTTAATGAGAGAACAAATGAATTTGTGACAAGTGCAATTGGTTTTCGAGCCCAGCCCGTGTCTGGCTGGCTGTGGCTGCTTCGAGGTTGGCAGCAGACAGTCACGTCGGGGGCGTACTTTGGATGTCAATCCACTTCCGACGTGTATAGGTATTTCAAGAGATATCTTTTGAAATGAAATAGCATACAAACGACAGGAAATGACAGCACATAGTAGGCAGATCCGGGCAGTAATTCAATCGCGTTCCCGAACGTAGACTTACCAATTTTAGTCACTAAATAGCCTTGCTATATTAGTGATAAATTACCATAAACTTTCTTAAACCGATTCAAACATTATTAACCTCACATGTCAGTATCATACAGTAAATCTCGAAAAAGTGCAACCATAAATTAGTTTCGATACAATAAGGATATGTAACAGATTTGCAGTGAACAAGCTTATAGGGTCTCAAAAAACACAGTATTTCAGTGATAAGTTGGTTAGAAATGCGGTCTTAGATCTTTCAATTAATCTCCCTTACAAGGTATCCAAAATTTAACGGACCGTTTAAAAACGTTTCACAGTTATGGATGTGTGTAGTCTGAATACTTTATCACTTCATGGGGACTAACGACACAAGAACGCGCAGGTTAAATCAAGTGCACAAAGCGCCGTTTCTTTATCACTTTGATTGAATGTCCCCAAGTTTGATGCCGCTTCCATCTCTCAAAAATTGTGGCAACAGCCTAAGCGGCATTAGTTTACTACGCCAGTTAACCCACTACCGCCCAGCGATACCGTTCGGAAACAGAAAAAAATATTTTAGAGGATCTTCTGAGTTCAGTATTGCCACAATTCAAAAAATATATCACCCCCGGAAAACTGAAATTAATTATTTAGGCATTTCCGAAAGCTTACAATTGCGTATTACATTGGAAAAATTCCTTTCATCTTCTCATAAGCTAAATTTCACTCCAAATACTTCAGGCTGTTATGGGTTAAGTTGCCCTGTTCATAGCTCCACTTCCGGATAGGCGACGAATAAAGTCAGGGCTGAAGAGACAGAAATGCAATCTCGGAAATTCAGTGCTGAATTTAATATTAGGTCAGTTCTTCTTAGCGACTTTCCGTAATCCATAAGGCAGAACAGAAGCTCATCTAAGTGAGCAAAATATAGGCGATTTCTCACGAGGACAATAGCTTCAAGTCCATTTTTTCCTGTCGCCGTGCGATGTATTCTTGCCACTAACATTTGTTTGTAAGCTCCGCTACACGCCACTTGTGTCTGTCCACTTGACAAGGCAAAGTGGGAGGTTCCGTTTTTGTCATTTGTGTTTTGTTTCGTGGAGCAGCGGGCCGAGCGCCGCCCACCCCCGCCCACCCTCGCCCACCCCCGCCCACCACAACCCCTCCGCCCTCAAACCCACCCTCAAAATATAATCATCCCCAAAACGAGAAATAATATTCTACTTAGTTCCACTTGGTTGACTCTTTCTCACGACTCACTGAATATGTGGCGGCAGTCAGGATGTATTTGGGGTTTTGCGGATAGAGTACGATTAATAAAGTGGGTGTTGATACGATTGGCAAGGGTTTATTCTTTATAAATAAGAACTTGTTGGTGTAGGCCGTAGGGGTCAAAATAAACTTACTTTCGCATCGGTTGCAAAAGTTTGTCGCAGTTAACTATGTGCGTTGGCTTTAATATATTGTATGTTTACAATATGATAGTAAAGAACATTGCGTTTTTTTCAAAGCTGTAATAATAAGCTAAAATGACTTCATCAAAAGATTGTATGGACTCCGAAAGTCGATTTAGTTTCAGATGATTTGAAGATTGGATACCCATGGAAAACGATTTCTTCATGGCGAAACATCACTGCTTCTATTTCTTTTTTTTTTTTCAAGAAAATAAATAAGTAATTCTAAGGTTACGTTACAACTTTTTTAAAATCGCGGCCGTTAAGGGAACCTATTTGTCATATGACAAGACTCGTTCAGTTACGCAGCAACAGGAAAAAAGACAAGGCTACAAATCCCAAAACCTTAAGCCATCTTTTTTTTAACTCAAGCATTAATGTGCAATTTGTGTTCAGGGAATGCTGAAAGTGTTCCTAATTAAGGAAACAAAAATACATTTTTTGGCTCCAAAATTCAGAAAAATCGCAGGTTGGAACTTCTTTATTTCTTCTTCCAGGCAAATTTGAGATTTATTTTCTTTGGATAAGCGATTTACTTGGAGGTATGCGTCCGTGAATACCGATTTCCGGGTCCCAAGAAGAATCCACACGATAAAAAAGGTTAAAAATTACTGCACGCGTCGTTCATTAATCCAGCATGTGTATTTTCTATCAAAGCCAACGGAATGATCCGTTTAGAAGCTCCGAATTGTGTGGCTGAGGGTTTAAGCCACACCTTGAAAGTAGGCCTACTATTTTTTTTATCTTGATTTAATTTATCGAGGGAATAATTAAGATCTAGAAACCGGTTTCATGGTAAATGAGCAATACCAAAATCGCATTCAAGCGCTTTAATCAACTTTCTGCAAATTAATGGATCATTTTTATTCGGTGGGAATGTTATCACAGCAGTTACCATCAAATGAGAAATCAGTCTCATAAATTTATGAAATCGTTTGCATTCTCGTAAAATAATTCAGCATCAAAGATAAAGAAATAATAAGTTGTAGTGCAATCGTACGACAACCTTGTTTGTGATGACTCAGTCTTAAAACAACACTTGAAATTGCATATTTTTTCGTTTCTCTTTTTAAGCGACGCCAAAAGGTGCTATTTCAAGAGCCCAAAATTTGTTATTTCAAGCCAAAGGTGTCATGTAGTATGTTTTATAACAGAGTGATCCTTAGATTATTTTTATTTCATCATTTTTATAAGGTATGTAATAAGGCTACTTTTTGCGTCCATAATCGTAAACAAATGCAAATATTGGACTACCAACAAAAACTGAAGCTCTGACCGAAAAGGATAATACAAAGTTTTAATTAAGATTGCACTTTGAAAACACTAAAACTAAATGATCTTATAATTTGCGGCATTAGGTCGGGATGAACGGATTTTCATCACGTTAAAAATCATGTTGGCAAAATAGGCTTTTAGATGATGCCTCGTTCCGCGCAGATATCCTTGCAATTCTTTATTATATGCAACTCCAAATTAACTGGGGTTGCAAAAATGACCCCGGTTCTTAGGAGTATAACGTAGCCTAAAGGCAGGGATCCCCTGCGCGAGGCAAAGCTCCAGCTGCAAGTCAGGGGTGCCAACATGATTTTGAGCGGGACGAAAATCCCTAGTAAACATTTATGTCTCGACTGTACGTGTTCATGTTGGTACCTTTAGAGAGGATTGATTCGCAAATGAAACGAGTAGTACCTCCAAACGCGGATTACTGATCAAAAACGCTCTTGCGTTGGTTGCATTGTATTCCTTTCGCCCGACGGAGTGAAGCGATACACAGACGAAATCTAACTAAACCAAAACTACCGTCGCCAAGCTTCATGTCGCTTAAGCTTTGTACCTTGCTTCTCTGCCTCTCCGCTAGAACCTAGCCTGATACCGCTTACTTTATCGGCGGTAGGCTAAGCTTGTCACCAAGGAGTAAACGGTATCTGGCTTGGCGCTAAGTTGGGCCAAACGCATTGAGCGTCGCTAAGTTGTCGCTCTGCTCGGCTTTCGACTTGAAATCAACAAAGTTAGAAACCTTTAAAGGTTTAAATTGTTGAGGTGGTAAGAACTGCTTTTTTACCTTGTTTTCAATAATTAGGGATTAAATCTCTTAAAATCTGAGCTGATATTAGCAAAATAAATAAAGGAAGCCAGTTGCCTGAGGCTGTCTCAACCCTTCATTACCGTCCAATTTAACACAAAAGGCCTCGAACTTCGCATGGCGACCTTCTTCCAAAAAAAGAGAGCAAGAAAGAGTTGCCTTTGTGACTTCGTCTCTAAAAACAAATTGAAAGCGGCCGTCAACATGTTAGGGCTTGTTATCCCTAAAATATCAAACCGCGAAATTGGGATTGACACGATTTCAAAATTGACAAAAATGGTCCTTTCTTCTCTGAAACCGCAACCGATCTGATTTAATAGTCAATTTTGTGGTGAAAAACAAGCGCAGGTTGTGACCGCGAAGGACCAGGGCGTGACCACAATGTTACACCCCGGGCGTAAAACCACTTTTGGCGACCACTGCTGTGGCCACGGACCTTAGCTATGGTAAATACCAGCTTGGTATTGGTTTTCCTGGATGTATCAGCACGCAAT
>Ga0058701_10000429_pt1 | contig 29441 bp, 26 predicted proteins | sample AgamicOrMae_FD_97039 | JGI IMG/M metagenome (GOLD analysis project Ga0058701, IMG submission 97039) | Agave microbial communities from Guanajuato, Mexico - Or.Ma.e | ecosystem: Host-associated > Plants > Phyllosphere > Phylloplane/Leaf | place: Guanajuato, Mexico | collected 2012-06-04 | reverse complement strand
TATCCGTTACCCCGACTGTTCTGGAAGCTAGTGTATATTCGTCGTCAGGTAATCTTTCACAACAGAGAACCTTGTGGGTTTTATTTCTTGTTTTTCAATAGATATATGTGTATATTTTTGAACTTGGGAAGGAGTATTTGTAACAAGGAGGTGAGGGGTACCTTGTCGAGCTCAGTCGAATATTCACAGTCCTTGAATATATAGAATAGATATATATATATATATATATTTTAGATAAGAGTACTATGAAGACATTGAGGGGCCGAGCATCTGTGAAAGGTGTGATGTCTATCACTTGTATAAATTTGGTTACATAGAAGTATGTATGTATGCATTAAAAAAAGCAACCGAACACAGATAATCTATAATACTAAATGATGAGGGCCATATGAGGAAAATATATAATAAAGGGTAGTGACAAATTCATAACAATTCAATAGAGAAAATGTTAGATATCTTATTATCGATAACAATATCTAATACTCCCGCAATAAAGATGATCTAGCAATAATGATGTTGGTAATAACAATAATATAATAAGTATCAATGATAATAATATGGATAATAATATTAACAGCAGTGGTGGTTGTAGTCGTGCGTGTTTTCTCTCTAGGGCTGGCTCTTCTCGTGGTACATTGAGAATAATTATCCCAGCTCCACTGTCAGAGAGCATAACAAAAACTTGGCGGCGAGCGCGGGAGACTGGGGGATTGTTGCAGCTCGCTATTGGCTACATACAGAAAGTGCCATCGGTTCGCAATCTTCAGAAACACAGCGAGAGAGAACTATACAGAGAGACAGACATAGACAGAGAGAGAGAGAGAGAGAGCTAGATAGCGCCGAGGCGGCGAGGTAGCAAGCTAGCAGCAAGCTACAGCAATGTATTCGCGCGCGTTTTCCATCCAGTTGGGTTCCTCCTTAGCCTGCAGTTGGAGCCAACCCCACAGACTCGCTCAATGCGGGATGGACCTAGTCCCCATCCCGGTGGGGCTGCCTCCTCCAGCCCGATCTACTCGCCCACTGCCGCCGCCCCGGGTTGCTCGGTGCACCAAACGGCTGAAGCGGTACTAATGCACTTGGAAAGCGTTAGAGACAGTGGGCGCCCCCAAGCCCATTGGAGCCATGCAGGAGGCGACACAAGCATAATGTTGGAAGCAACAAAAGCGTTCATCTAGCCCCGTAGATGAGCGGGAAATAGTGAACAGCTATGCCCCCTCATAGGAGCACAGGCTATCTGCCGAGCCACTTTTCCCCCGCGGAAGCCGCCCGAATTGCGTGCACCACTCGGCTCGGCAAGCTAGTTGGCTAGGCGAGTCGCTCGCGCTCGCACTCGCACTCAGAGCAACAGCGATAGAAATAGCGAGAGGCGATAGAGAAAGAAATAGACACAGAAAAACATGAGCCACAACTGTATCACGATGTTAGTGCGAAGACGACTTACAAATTACGAATGTCTACGAGTGTAGATGCTACGAGTAGTGATCCGATGGCTCGATGCTTGTCTTAGCGACAACTGAGTCAGGCGGCAAGTAGGCATCAGGCTCATAATAAAATGACTATTATTATATTAGCCTGCCCTGACTGATGTTCTAGTTGAATCACAAGGTGCAAGCTCCGGGCTGGGCATGGAGAGAGGAGCTCCTTTTTAACGTTCCAGTTGGAGCATTAATTGGTGGAAATTGCTCACAATTCCAGTGGCCAGCCTGATATCCGATTCGCTAACATGAGAGCTCCGCTATTTCATTAAAAACACTCCTCCCTCGGGAGCCTCTTGGTCCGCACTGAAGATGTTAGCATAGCCAGCTAACAGAAATTGCGTCAAATGTTCCTCTCCCCCCGTTTGGTTAATCAACTAGGATCCACGCTCTCACCACACACCGGCATCCAGGAGGCTCTCGCTTTTGTTTTCCAGCTCGGCGCTAATTAACATAGAGGCTCGCTTGATGAGTGATGATGGTGTTGTTGGAGATTGCATTGTCAGTTCACAAGGTGTGACGGGCTATCGAGAACACTCGTTTGTTGCAAGCCTCGAGGAAGAGCGGGACTCAAGTTCAGGGTCAAGTTCGGAGTTGTTAGACTCTCGAGGCCCCAACAAGACTACAGCCCCCTTAGGCACGGGTTCTGGCGGCCATCAAAGAGTTTTCCAAAGCAGGATCGAAGATCAGGTATCTTCAAAGGAGGATCGGCTATCTTGGCTGAGATTCGGCGCCCACTTCCTCCTCCAATCTGACCAGCACCAACTCTTTGGGCACTGACTCACCCGGCTTGCAGTTCACCTGCTGGACGCGCCCGCTAGTGGCCGATTTGATCGTGTACTCCATTTTCATGGCGCTCAAGATCACGAGACTCTGGCCAACCTCAACACGATCTCCTGCCTTCACGAGCACCTTCTCCACCAATCCAGGCATGGGCGCTCGGGCCTCCAGAGGATTGCCAACCATGTTCGCCATATTCTGTGCCCCAGACTTTCGAAACAAGTTCTTGGTAGGCAATTCGATTTCGTGTGTCTGTCCTAGGCTCTCGTTTCTCAGTAGCAATCTGGACTTGGTGTCGTTGCAGAGTATCGGCGACTTTGCCTCAAACCTGAACCTCGTTCTGCCATTGTCAAGGCTTGCTAGGATCACAGATCTCTGCTTTTGGTCCAGGAAATCGGCATGCACTGGTCCTGAGAAAAGCTCAACTTTGTCCTCGTGTGTCATCACTTTCATGTGCCCACTCGACACACCCGAGCTCTGAAAATCTACGTCGAATCGGGATTCGTCACCGAAATTATCGACGATCTTCAAACCCTCAAACCGATAAATGGGTCCTCTGTGGCCGATAGTTCTGAACGACCTCAAACTCGAGTGATTGCTCACATTGTGCTGATTTGCGTCGCTCTCGGCAGCACCGATTAGTTGGAAAATTATCGAAACGATCTCAGCCACCAATTCCGGAGACAATTCGCTCGTAGTTGAGCTCTTGCTTTCTAACAATTGCTCCTGGTGTAGATCTATGAAGTCAGTCCCAATATCAGCCTCTTTGAAAGATTTAACAGACACAAGTTTTTGCAAGAAACCAATGTTCGTCTCCAAACCCAATATGCGATAGTTGCTCAAAGCCTTGACCATCCTATTCAGAGCCTCGTCGCGATTTTCGCCCCAAACAATGAGCTTGGAGATCATTGGATCATAGAAAGGCGATATAAAATCACCTTGTCGAACACCTGTGTCTAGTCTGATCAGCTTGCCTGAGTGATCATCATCACTGGATGGCAGTGAAACTAGCTCCAGTTCACCAGTCTGGGGCAGGAAGTCTTGGCTGGGATTTTCGGCATATATTCTCGCCTCGAATGCGTGGCCGCTGAAACGGATTTCATCTTGCAATTTAGGCAACCTGTGTCCAGCCGCCACCAAAAGTTGCCATTGAACCAAATCGGTTGAGGTTATCATCTCAGTGATTGGGTGTTCCACCTGAAGTCTAGTGTTCATCTCCATGAAGTGGAACTCGCTAGTGGAGCGATCCATGATGAACTCAACTGTTCCTGCCCCCACGTAATCTACTGCCTTGGCAGCAGCCACCGCCATCTGACCAAGCTCACAGCGTTTGTCATTCTCTAAGAAGGGAGCTGGGGCCTCCTCGATGATCTTCTGGTGGCGTCTTTGGATTGAGCAATCGCGTTCGAACAAGTAGACGTGATTACCATGAAGGTCGCCGAATACCTGAACTTCAATGTGGCGTGGTTTTTGGATGAATTTCTCTATGAGCATCGAGCTATCATTGAACGATTTCAATGACTCCCTTCGCGAGGATTCCAATTGGTCTAGGAAGTCCTCTAGCTTCCACACGATTCGCATTCCCTTGCCTCCGCCGCCTCGAACAGGTTTTATCAACACGGGAAAGCCAATCTTCTTCGCCTCGTCCAACAAACGCTCGTTTGTTTGCTCGTCGCCATGATAACCTGGAACCACCGGAACATTGGCCCCAATCATGATCCTCTTCGACTCGTTCTTTATGCCCATCGATCTGATGGACTCTGGACGAGGTCCAACAAATATCACTCCCTCCCTTTGGCAACTGGACGAGAACTCGGCATTCTCAGAGAGAAATCCATAACCAGGATGAACAGCGTCAGCTCGATGCTTGAGAGCAAGCTCAAGTAGTTCCTCTTGATTCAGGTAACTTTTCTGAGGCTCATTGCCAGTGCCAATCTGGTGAGCTTGATCGGCCAAGTGCACGTGCATTGCATTACGATCAACCTCAGAGTAAACGGCAACTGTCTCTATGTTCATCCGACGAGCGGTGCGGATTACCCTGCAGGCTATCTCGCCACGATTGGCCACCAGTAATCGTCTAATTGGAGTTATGGGAACCATTTCTGGGGACTAAGAGGAGGATGTTGAATTTTCAAGAATAAATTACGATACGATATGTTCACGGATGGATACATATTAACCATGTCAGCCCGATACGCTGTGAAGAAAAGAGCAATCAAGAGGAAAACAATGATCCGTGATTCCACAGCAGATAAGCAGTGCTCACATATGCAGAGTGGACTTGTGCGAACCTAAGACTTGCCAAGATCGCTTATCGATTCACCTTCGGTAATCGGAATTCAGCTTGACGACCATCAAAATTTGGGTGCGAGACAAGACGCGCACCACTAAGATTGGAGGGGCTTGCTAAACGCATCCGGACGAGCTGGGTGTCCACAGATGGGCCGCCGGCGCGAGGCCATATTGAGACCCTATGCACAGGCGCACAATGGTAAAGCACCATTACCTTATACTGACGAAGGGGGCCACCAGTCTGGCCTGTCTAATCAGTACGCTGAGGGCGGCCCGCGCAGCTCCAGTGTCGGCCTCAAATATATATCCGATAGCGCCCATAGTTATCTCAAAGAATTAGATATCATCTGGAAGGAGAGATCAAGGATGGAGGAAGAGAAGATTTGACTCTCAATGATTCACGAGTGTGGTATAGCTGAGGAGAAAAAAGTCGTTCTTTCGCAAATCCAACGCAATAGCAACGGAAAAAGTGTAATATTGACATCATGATAATATTTAGCAAAAGGAGCGCTATCTTTTGCTCACTGCTCAGTTCGTGGGCTATAGTTATGCTTACCTCTATGGGTGTGTTCCTCTATGCTAGATCCCTGACATTTGCCGAGGATCTTGATTTACATGAGGCGGTTAACGAATACTCAAATTTAGAGGAGTTCATAGCGGAGGCTTATAAACGGTACGCAAGTGCTGCTCACAATTGTTGGATTGCCGCCTGTTTTTACATTGCAACATTGGCATTTAGTTTACACCAATATTATACTAATAGAAAAATACAATATGGCTTCTAAAGAAAATAGTTGAGGCATATAATGCGCTGTTAGTTCTTGTTTATTCTTGTTTGTATTATCTAAAACCAATCTCCAACGATCTATGCTCATAGCGTGCATCAACAAAACATTCCTTACTACGCGTCGAACGCCTTCTCAAGACACGTGCTCGGCTGTCACACTTGGATACATTGCCCATGGATACAATATTGATATCTGACGATGATGAAGACCTCCTCAATTCGTCTGTCCAAATTATTGGTCAGTTTAAGGTGGATCCAAAGCCTCTAGAACCTTCTTCAGCACCATCACCAATCCTCCTCCCGGACTCAACACCATCGCCTCCGCTCATACCTCCTCCAACTCCCTCGCCCCCGCCTCGTGAAGCATCATCTATAGATTCAGTCTATAGCAGTAGCTCAGCAAGCCCTTCGAAAGGCAAGAAAAGACCATCACCAGCCGAGAAGGCCTCCAGAAAGTCAAGAAAGAATGATACCAAAAAGAAATCCGATCCAGCAGAAAGACTTGCATTGGAGGAAGCCAAGCGACTAAAGCAGAAAGAATTGGAGAAAGAAAAGCTGCTTAATAAAGCTAAGCGTGAGAATGCTGTTTGCAGGTCAGACGAGAACTGCTTGACAAAGATAGATCGCAAGGTTCTGGATATATTAGATGACCGCGACGAAGTTAAACTGCATGTTTTATTCGATGAGGGCTCCATGAGGTATATTGTTGAATCAAATGACGAGAACACTATCAAGTGGACATACAAGCGTGTTGAAGTTGAAGAAGATGCTCTTGTCACTAAGTATGACGAAAGTGATTGGACGATGATTGTTTTGAGTGGCAGAGAATATCTCGAGCGTATCCTCACCTACAGGGATAATCCCGATGACCCAAAATCCTTGAAGAGCTTTATTTGCAACTTATCCAGACGGCATCTGAGGGATTCCGGATCAAATATTGTGATTTTAGTTTACAATCTGGCTGAGGTCCTGAGAATTGAACGAGCCAAAGAGATCAAAAGTTATCGCCAAAACTTTAGGAAGCGTTTCGAAGAAGGGGATCCCTCTGCACCAACGCATGAACAGTTACCATCAATTTCAGAGACGCCAGTCCTCTACATCGGCCCAAAAGATCTACAAGAGCTGAGACTAACAGTTGAGATTGATATAAAGTACAACAATCCCAATTGGAAGGTTCACCTTGAGTTTCATGAAAAATCGGAGGAAGCTATAAAGGCCATTCTCTGTTATTCGAAATCAATTGCTAGGTCCAACAGGAAAATAATTAATCTATCAGAGCTTGGCATTGACTGGGCCATAGACGCTGACAAAGATCGAGCATCCGACCCGACCAGATCTACAGAGGAACTCAAAGAATTATGGATGAAGCAATTACAACAATTCGCATCAATCTCACTACCAATAGCAAAGGCAATAGTTTCTGAGTATCCTTTTCCTCGTGCTCTCATAGATCAGTATAACGATTTGACGACTGAGGAGGCGGAAACTCTGTTGGCTGAGTTGTATGTTCAAAAGAATCTTAGGAGACAAATCGGACAAAGTATATCACGCAAAATACACTGCTTCATGACCAGTCGCGACCCCAATATCCTAATAGATACCTAAGATAACTAGCGGAAATCTTGAACTTTCTTGACAAATCTAATCACAATTCTAAACCTGATTTCGATCCAGCTAGTTGAGATCTCGAATTTGTTCCTCCCATAGATTGAAGGTTCTTTTCGAACTAGGTCTCTTCGAAATTGATCATAATTGTCGTATTGAAACCCTTGCATGAGAGGTTCTCATCCGAAGTAGGTGAAAATCTACTACCTACCAACTCTTCCTTCCTGCTCTATTGCCTCAGCCCTAAGAGGAAGCCATTTTCTTGGATAATTTTCACTCAAATCTCTCTCGATATGCACACCGATAAATAACAGGTGTAACCAGAGCGGTCGCCTCATCTCGTTGTGGACCCCAGGTTCGCCGGAAATTTGCAATGAAGCAGCAAAAATTGTTGCAAATTTGTCCACATCTCATAGTCCTGACTAGAGATCGACACGCTCCGATGGTTTGAAACCCTTGATCATCAACACCCAGAGCACCCTCTTCAAAGCCGATGACCCGATCAGATAAAAGATGCAGAGGAGCGTTCCCTTTTCGACCCGCAAGAAACACCCCTTCACACCTTGCAGTTATTTCAACCCGGTCAATCGTCGGGCGATCATCCTAGGGGGGTACAACTCGACTAATTGTGTACGATAGCCTTTATTGGCCTCAAGAGGCCCCCCCCCCTCCCCCCATCCTTCGCACCGACATTGAGGCCCTTCTCGGAACCAAGTTTCCAAACTATCCGATCAGTCATGGGCGGGGGAAGTGCTATGTGGAAGCTCAGCATGCGTGTAGTTATGAGTCATAGGAATTAGCGGACGGGCTGCATTTCGAATGGTCACCCCAAACTGGGGCCGAAACCAACGAAGGGGAGCTCTTGACCACCGCCCAAGTTGGATTCAATGTCGCACATGTCCAGTCTGATCGGCTTTGTTCCAGTCATCGCTACAAAATCCATACAAATCGGATACGCCAACCCAGGCGAGCCGAGCTGGACTGTTCGGGGGGCCCGAAGAGTTCAGCTGAGCTCGAGATGAGGCCGATGCGAATGCTACAAGCTTTAAAAGGATAGAGCTGATTCTCGTCCTCGAGACTGGCTTCCCCTCTTTGTGTCCCAGAATTGCTCTCGATGACACCCCTTCAGAGTTCTGGCGATTGCAACTTTTCGCGCCGATTCTCGGCGGGTACCGGCCCCACCTACTCGCATCCATCGAGACACGGCCCGCAAATGTGCGATTTCAGTTTCAAAACAGTCGACAGTCGACAGTCTCGACTGGGCTGTTCAGTCCACTGTTTCGTTCGAAGTTTCCAGTGTAAATTGTTCAGTTCGAGCCGACTGTTCAATGGAAAACAGTCGACCCCAAGCGCCAGTTCTTGTGTCTCTGAAACCGTAGTCGAAAATCCAGTCGGCAACAGAAACCAGCACAATTAACCGGCTATACATTTCTTTTGGTCAACTCTCATCCGGCCCAAACCATAATCCGAGTATCGAATTTAAATACCTTTTCCAGTTCCATTTTTCCTTCTCTCTATTGAGGGAAGCCTTTCCGAATTTCCCATCATCAAGTAATAGACGAAACGAAAACTCTTTCTCAGCTAGATCCTAGAAACTCCCAGAATGTTGAAGGCGGACGAGACTCTAGACTTTCACAACAAGCAGATAGGTGAGTAATTAAGCTTAGCCTCTGAGATGATCAAACAAAAGTCGGACTTTATTCTAACGAGACTCTTCAATCATGGAACGATCGAATTCACAATATTAGCCGAGGTTGCTCTTGGAGAGAGGTGCCCCAATTCTGAGCAGTCATCCGCCTACATCTTAAATTCTCCCCTCGGACACATCTACACTAACGCCTGTCCAGATGGTCTACACTGTGTTAAGCTTTACGGTGATACAAGTTACGATGACATCGATTGGGATACGAAGGTAGATTTTATTCGTGCCTCAGCTTTATTGCCCAGCAATGCTCATGCCAAACAACTCAAAAAATGGCTTCAGATGTATTTTTCGAACCCCATTGAATGCAGGGACATTGACATATCTTTCTGCGGTTTGGAACAGTATGGAGAGTTCAACTCGGCTGTTTGGATGACTATCTACAAGAACTGCCCGCCTGGAGAGCTTATGAGCTACAGAGAATTGGGCGAGCAGTCAGGATATGGCGCTGGCGCTAGCAAAGTTGTCGGTTACGCTATAAACAAGAATCCCTATATGTTGGTTGTTGGTGATCATCGAGTCATCAAGGCGTCCGGAGAGATTTGGTGTGAGAACGAGTCTCAACGCAACAAGTTGCGCCGCTTGTTGGTCAAATACGAAATCAAGTTCACCTCCGATACATTCGAAGATGCCTTACTTAAAGTTAAAGAGCGCAATGAGAGGACCAAAGGGACTCGTCAACGTTCTAAAACAGCAAGTGGGTCGGCGAGGAAAAAGGTTAAAGCAGAGCCGGAGGAGACCAAAAGTTCCAAGACAAAGAAGAGTGGAAGTTCGAGAGCAAAGGCTCCAGCGAAGAAATCAGGATCAAAACCCAAGACTCGAGGTCGCAAGAAGCGTGATCAAAGCTCTGAGGAGGAAGAATCAGAGGACGAAACGTATAGCGAAGAATCGGACTAATTGAAATCTCATGTTTATCATTGTTTTACTTCTGACACTCTTCGGTTAATCGTACCCTGAGGAAGCATTCCCCTGCACCTTTGTAGAGTGAACCGAATATCGATGGTTAGCATTGCTCAGCTTGATATCTGTGATGGGGACCCGCCAGACTGTTTTTATGCGCTAAATGACACTCATTCGGAAATATAGTGGAGTCAACTAGTCCTTGACCGTGCAACTCCAGCGCCTCATGCGATAATCATACTCAAGTTGCCTTTTGTAATCTCAGCCTTAAATAGATATCAGCATACTGCCATCAATGAGAAAACTATCCCAACGACAAATTACAAATTTTTGATCTCCACATTTACTCGCATCTAACCCTGTGAGAGTTAAACACGACAATTCGATATTCAACGTTCAAACGTTGAGTGATCGTTCTTAGTTGTCCTACTGGTTACTAAGGGGGTTCCATCGGTATCATTCTTATCAAGCCAATTTGTGCCTCCATCCGAGCCCCCTGTTGAGTAGGATTCTCTACTCCGACTAGACTGATGGCCTCCTGTGCCGGTGCCACCTGACGGTCGCTCTCCTTTACCACTGGAACCACCACCGGTGGAATTATTCGACTGTTGGTACTGTGTGTATTGTTGGTATTGTGGGTGAAAGTTGTGAATAGCGTCGGTCATGATGTCCCTGGGATTGATTGTCTCTTTGAAACTATTTGAGATACTATGCATTGTGACTGATCGACCAAATGACTCGCCATAACTATAAATATCATATGGGAAAGCGTATCTTAATGCTATCGCTGCGAAGAACATCTCTATGCAGATTAGGAAGTTTTGATAACCTGCAGCCACTGCACCTGGCTCCGCATCTTGTGTGTAAGGTCTCAATATTCCTATCTTCTCTAGGATAGCTAAGAGGGCTCCTTGCCAGAATGACATGAAGATTATCGACTTGACTGATAGGAATTTCCATACGGGCTCATAGGGCGAGAGTAGGTCCTTAGTAGCTTGGTAGAACAGTATCAAACCATATAGCGCAAGGGATACGCTTAAATTGTAGATCATGTTTATATAGAAGTAGCTACTACTGAGGCTCCAATCCCCGTCCGCATAACGGCCACTAGCCTGGAGAAACAGTGTCAAGACTGACATCAGTGGCTTTATGATGCAAAACTGTAAGGTGGCTTGTTTGCAGAATCTTAGAAACCCAATAGTGTACGTTTTGCCCTTGAAGAAGCACGTTCCATAATACCAGCTAGTCTGTATTGGTTTTCCACGAATCTCTGACATAATATTACTTTCTCCACCAAGATACTCATAACATAGGCTCATAAAATTATAGATAACAAATGCCTCATACCAATCTCGAACACTATCGAAATAGACATAGGCCGAACGGGTGACAAAAAACAACGAAAGCCACGAGTCAAAGCCAAATATTGGAACAATAAATAATATTCTCACTATACAACGTTGCTCACTAGGCAGTGTATAGAATCTTAGGTGCTGATAAATATGGTGACAGGAGGTTATTATGGCAGCCCAAACAAAGGTGGCTGCCAACAAATGGGCCGTGGTTGTTTGCAAAAATAGCGGCAATTCTTTCTCCTGAGCACCAGTATTGTCTGGAGCGACTATGTTTGTTATCTTTTTGGTGAGCTCTTCCGCCATTGTGCTTGGAGATGATAGACTGATCCTCGGAAGTTTTCCTTGTCTTGGTCTTGGGCGTAATTAGTAGATTTCAAACTTGAGACTCTCATGTGAAGATTCCGGATAATGCGGATACCTTTCAGATATGCTTGAGATAGTTGGAGGTGTTGTGCAAAAAAGCAAACATCTGGCTGTGCAATAATCTGAAGATGATCAGAACCTCAGGCTATGATCAAACCAGCAGTTCTTACAAATATATCATATCAAATGCCGAATGTTGTGCCTCGATCGAATGTATCCTTTGGACTGGATGATTGAGATATACCATCTTGTCAAATAATCCTCATAGATGTTCACTGGATAGGTGATTTGTTTAAAAGGTAAGAATGTCAACAATATAACGGTTTCAAATAAGCTGGCGTTGTAACCTAACTATACTCCTCAATGATAGGGTTTCGAGCCGAGATAACAATAACAAACAAAGGTTGGAGAATATGTTCCTCTATGATGGTGTGACTATTTTCATCCTAGAATTACCGTTAGGGAGGATGAGGCTACGATCTTAGAAGGCAATACACAGGAGCAGAAAGGAATAAAATGAGCGCCATTGGAGAACAGTACAAGACAGCTGAGGAATTTTTTTTTTTCGAAAGAGTTGAGCTGTGTGTGAGTGTGTGGTGGACCTTAGCAGTTGGGAGTCTTGCTGCATGTTGTTGGCCTTGTTCCATCTGGCCACCATATTGGAGGCTAGCAGGAGTTGCACGACTAGCGGTTCTGTCGAGTTGGCAAGCCATTGAAGGAGGGCCGCCCAACGCGTAGGGCTCTCAGTGGGATTGATGTTTCATTTATTTGTTTATCTCTCCCTCCAGGTGGACATATTGAGAGACGGTATGAAATTGCGAACGACGAGGCCGTCTGGGTGGACCCAAGATAGAACGAGCTTACCCACTGCTCGATAAAAGTACGTAAAAGTGGAGTCAAATGTTCGGCTGATTCTGACAGTTAGTCCACCAAGACAGCAAATGATCGAGCCTGGCAGTAAGTGACACTTTCTGGTCGGCCGATGAGGCGAACTATTAGTCTGTGAAAGTTTTTGGCCCACTCGGAGATTTTACCCACTAATTTGGGGGCGAAAATTGTAAATTGTAAAGGGGAGCTCGATGAGGGATAAGATATTGGAGGGAGATGCTGGAAAAAAAAGTGTGCCAAGTGTGAGGCTCGAACTCACGACCTCGAGATTATGAGACTCACGCGCTACCGACTGCGCCAACTTGGCCGCATGCCTTCACTAGCTTCAGCTAACGTAACAATTTCTCAGCAAATTGAGCGCACCGAGTGTCTTATTGATTGCTGATGTGGAATCAACGCAGCCATATTGGCTGATCGCATTTGCATGAATTTCGAGAGGAAGCAAGAGGCATCACTCAGAGGAGCTTCGCTTTGGCTGGCGGCCACCAGCTGGCACTTGCTGGCCGCAGCATCTGTCTGTCTCGGCGAGACTTCTGCCGCACTGTTGGCGCGCTAGTCTGCCTGCAGCCAGAGCTGTGCAGCCAGTTTAGACAAACTCGAAGGGAGATTAGTCTGATCAGATGATTCGATATGGAACTGGCCATCGGATTAGGTCAGCAGAGTGTGCAAAGTTGCAAGAGTTGCCTTCCAATGGGGCGAGAGATCTCAATTTGGGCCACCCACACTTAGCTTGGCGCTGTTCGAGCTTGCCGATGGGGGAGGATCACGAGGCTCAGCAAGACACTTGGGGCAATTATACCTTTGGAGCGCATCTTAATTGGTCTTTCAGCAAGTCATCGCTGGCGCCTGAACGAGCTTAGCCTTGGACGGAGTGTTGCCGAATGGCCAGGCGGAAAGGCGGCCGGAAGGCGGAGGATTGTCCCAGGTGGATTGAGCGTTGGGCATTGTTTCCGGGCGTGTGTTTGTGCGTCTGTCTGTGTGTTCAGTTGGCGCACAGTGAAACTGGAGCCTAAACGAGGGGGGAGTGTGTCTGGCTTCAGATTGTGGTGGCGCCCGCTCGTTGGGTGAAGACGCGAGAGGAGAGCCTCCGTTTGGGCTGCACGACGAGGAGGAGAAGCTTCAGGCTGAGCTTGGGCCAAAAGGTTGCGAGTTATCTGGCCTTGAATTCGTTGGGGCAAAATGTTGGCCGCCAACAAGTGGCCGCCAGTGTTCCAATGTGCAACGGAGAGCGCATTGTTCCTCTTTGCGCAGTCCATTTGTCAAGCGATTAAGTGTTCTTCTTCGGAAGGGAAAACAAAAGCTGAAAAGCTGAGGAGATAATTTCGGCCCAAACAAAGAGGAACAAATTTGAACCATTGTTCAGAAGTGCTCGCTTGCATTGGTCTTCAACTGGACGCCAAGAGAGAGAGAGAGAGCCTGCATCTTGCGCCGCCGCAAAATGCAGCCAGAGGCTCCATTTGATGGAGATGTTTGCGGCCGTTTATGCTGGCGCTTGGCAGTGGGCCGGAGACAGTCTGGCGGCGAAGATTCCAAGTGCCAAGCTGGCCAATTGAAGCCGGCGGAAAGAGGGAGGAAAAAGAGGTTAAAGTGGCGGCCATGATGATGTTTGCTTTGCGCCTGTCGTCTCCGAAATATGATATTATAATATATTGCATCAAGTGTGGTGCTTGTGTGTGTGTGTGTTAGATATGCACGAGAAGAGCACAGCTCTAAAATGGTCTCCCTTTTCCCAGGCTAAGAGCTGGGAGCCAAGAGAAAGCTTGCAAGCCGGCGGGATGATTGCATCTCCATTTGGCCACATTTGGACAGTGCTCGGCAAACAGTAAAAGAAACTGCACACTGGAGACAGTGTACAGTTTGCAGGCCACCCTGCAGGCTGGGGAGCAATTTTTTCCCTCTTCTCTTTGGAGAAACTCTGGCGAGAGAGTGACCACAAGCTGGAGGGAACAATTGTCGCAACACTGCACCTCAGCCTCGCCTCCTAATTGAACGGCCTCCATTTGCAGCAGAAGCACGCCAAGACGCTGGCCAAGGCCAAAAAGCAACAGTAAAACAGTGCAGTGGTGCAACAGGTGACCCAAAAAGTGCTGTTCGGACGCTCGAGGGATCGTTTTCACTTGCATTGTGTGTTTGTTTTGGCGCCACTTGGCGCTCGCTCTGGGCTCTCAGCCGCTCGATTGCAGGCCAAGTGTGTGGCCGCCGCAGACACTTAGCCTCGGCGGCTCTGCAGCACCACCGAAGCTAAGGGCCGGCCAAATGACAGTTGAGAGCAGTCGAACAGCTGAGAAGCCGAACACTGGCGAGCTTCCAAAGCCAAAGGGAACTCTCTAATGGTTGCGTTCCGCGCGGTGATCTTGCCGGATCGCTCGATATGGACGATCTGTGGCGGCAATCTTTCGCCTAAATGGAATTGTTTTACTCGCCCGTTCGTCCAAAATGATCATTAGTGGGCAGCAATTCGGGGCCAACAGTTCGATGGAGTTGCGAGGATGATGAGCCACTGTGTGTGGAGCAGCATGGTGGTGCAATATGGCCACTCGCTTGGGCCAAACAATTGGAACACTTTGCATCGAAAGTCCGCTATCAATTTGGCGTCCAAAGAGAGACAGTCCAAAACCAAATGCATGCAAGAGCCACAGACAAATGCACTCTATGAGGCGTGTATTTGGAGGAAAAAGCGGCTTGCCAGTTCCGTTTATTATTGGACTGTATCGGTTGCAGTGAGCCGGATTGAGTGCTCGCTTGGCGCCACAAGTCGAGCCAGCACAAACAGGCGCCCGAGACAGTGGCTGGCGCTCCCAATTCGGCCCGAAACTGCCATCACAAAGCCAATGGTTCGCATCGGATCGAATTCATCGGCCATTTGTCGGAGTTGGCGCTAAGCTGTGGACTTGAAGCTCGAAGTTTTGGCTTGGGAGCAGCGCGCAACTGGCCGCCAGAGCGGCGGAATCGGTCGCGCCTTAGCGCCACTGCGGCGAGCTTGCTGAGCGCGACAGTCTAGAGATGGACGCTTGTCCCTTGCACTGGCAGGCGCTGGCCGAGTGGGACAAACAGGCGTCCTGTGTGGCCAACAGCCAACAGCCAACAGGTGGACTTGGGCGGCCGATTTGGGTGCGCCCAAAGTGGCCGCAGCTAAGCGCTCGGGCGTCATGCGATCACTTGGGCGCCCATTTGCTCTTTCCGCTGCGGCCTGATTGATTCGTTAATGACAGGCCGCTTGTGATAATGTGCAGCTCAGTGTGTTTGTGTTTGCCTCCATTGAGCTCCAATCGGGCGGAGCTCCATTGGGCCGAGTTGCGAGCTGCTGGGCCGCAGTTTGTTTGTCCGAGCTAGTGCGTGCGAGCCGGACACTAGACACTGGCCCTGTTAATTCGATCAGAGAAGTCTGGCCAGCTTGTGGTTGGCCAAACTGGCGGCCGGCACGCAAGTTTGCATCTGTCCAGCGCCGGAGAGTGTGATGGGCGGCCGGCAAAGCATCAGCCAAAGAGTTTGCGGCGCCAAAAGAGTTGGCCAGTCGGCACTTTTGGCCGGCTGCGCCTGCGCGCTGCAGTCCGCAGACTGCTGCCCAGCTAAACACTAGCCCAAGTTGCACACTATCCGCCAAAATTAAGGTTACAAATTTCTCTCCGGCACTACGCAAAAATGTCATCTTACTTTTGACGCGCATTGCACACTAGCCTGGGCTAGTGTGTGGCGCCAAACTGGGACTCTAAGCGCAGGGAATGGAGCTGTGTGCAGACCAGTGGGGATTTTTTCACCCACTTGACTCCGTTACTCTCGCTCGACAAGTGTCTGCCCTCTTGCTCCATCGGCGAGCTGGCCAAGTCGCCAGATTCAATCCGATTTAGCCCATCACCACTCACTGTGTCAGGGCCACACTGCAACAGAGGCTGAATGCTCACAGCCCAATGCTCACCAGTCACTTTTCCCCCATTCAAGGGAAACTGCCCCAAGCACAAGCCATGCTCCATCGTCGACAGTGAGCGGCCAAGGTTGCATATTCTAGAGGCAAGCAAGACAGAAAGAGAGAGAGATAGAAAATAGACCAGCACTCAAGAGCGTCGCGCACAAGAGCTCTCAATTAGAGGGACACACAAGCAACAAATGGCGCCCGACCCTTAGCTCTCGGATTGCGCCCACTTGTCCCGCGAGAGACTGCCTCTAATAATCCAATTTGCGATCTCTGGAAGACACTCAGCGCTGAAAATTCGACAAAAATCGCACAGAACAGTATCAAGACGAAGATTGTCGAGGCAACGAGGCAAGATTGTCTGCTGGCCAGCCCAAAGGCGACCCGAAACAAGACCAATTGCATGAGGCAAGCGGCCACAAGTTGCGCAAAAAGCAAGACAGACTGTCGCCAGTCGCAAGCTTCGGGAGCTGCCCACTGTTGTGATTATTTTCGCTGCTCTATGGTAAGTATTGGCGAGAGAAAATGGGCGATTTTTCCCATTTTTTGCGGATTTTCATGAATGATTCTCCCGAATGAAGTGTGCACCAAGCGGGGCCTCTGCAAAACTGGTGTTCCAGACCTCGACTTCCGGCGGGTCTGCGTTCGAGTGTAAGAAGTGAGGAGTTGGAGGAGAGTATTTCCTGCAAATGTGGGCACCTGTTGTCTGGGCGGCCTGAGTGGGCGGCCCTAAGGCAGACCTAAGGTGCGGCCAAAGACAGTCCGCAGCGCAGAGGCCGCACAGCTTGGGATAAGCGCATCGCGTGCCGTCCTGTCGCGCACTCGGCCGGCGACAAAGGAAAGAGAGGCGGCCTGAAGAAGGTGGCCTCGAGCGAGACTAATTGAACTTGAACTCGCCTCCAATTGCGAGTGTCTGGCCTTTTCTTTCTCTCGGCCTCGCTCGCCTCAAGTCAAATTGAATTACCTCTTCCGCTGATGGTTCCCTCGGCGCCATTCAAACTTGCATGTGTTGGCCGATCTTGAACTCTGGCGCACTCGGCGGCAAAGCTGCAGAGCGGCCAGTGTTTAGGGCTTGAGTTCGGCCACGATGGAGCAATGTGAGTGCCAAATGGTGGCCACAAGGAGACGAAATGGGCAAAAATCACGCCAATTTTCATTGCAAATCACAGATTAGAAGCGGCCACATTAGAGGCACACACAGCCACTCGCAGTCTGTCTCACACACAAGCTCCATAGTTCTTCGCGCACAAATACCTCCTTTGCATGTCAACCTGCTCGCCTCCAAAGCTGAGGGGCGCCCGCAGACGAAGCCAAACAAACAAAGGTCCGTCTGTCTGGCCAAAATGGAGGAGTCTTCTCGAGGCGGCGCTCTTCTCTTTCTCTCTCTTTCTCTCTCTTTCTCTTGCCATGGGAAAGGAGGAGAAAGGTTTTCCTCGTTCGGCGGTGGCATTTGGCGCCGGCCGGCCAGTGGCACGCCAAGTCGCAGGCTCAATTTGGCGCACCTAATCATCGGCGGCCGGCCAGCTGGCCCAAATCTGTCGCCCGGCTTCACAGTCTGCAGTTTGCGGGCGCAACTGGGCCGCAGACTGTGGCCCGCTCTGCACACTATGCGCCAAAAGTACGGTGATAAATTTCTGTGCAGTGCTGCCCAAAAATGTAACCCTATTTTCGACGCCCAGTGCACACCCTACGCAAAGTCCGCACTATGCAGAGTGCACTGTGCAGAGCGCACAGTGAATGCAGAGCGCGCCCCAAGCTTTTCGTGCGCGCGTCTGCGGAACGACCGATGCCCAAGGCTGAGCACTGGCGAGCTGGCTCTTTGTTGTTTCGAGGCCCACAAAGGAGAAAGTTGCCAGAAAGGCGCCTTTTCTGGGTAAAATAAGAGGCTCACACTCACCGGTGGACAGTCTGCGGTCCCAATCGGGCGCCGATGACTGTCCTCTACGCCGTGGCCGTCAGATTGTTGGTGATAAAAGTGGGCCGCAAGACTGCTGGGCCTGATTGGCGACCTCTCGACAGGTCGCGAGCAGCTTCTGGTGAGCTCCTTCCGTCCGAATGGCGAAGAACAAGTCGGACACGTTCGAATGGGAGCACGAATTCTGGCCCAAATCCCAGAGAATAGGCCGAGTGGCGAGTTGCGGGCCGAGTTTTGCAGCAGCGCTGCTTGTCGTCCGCTCGTCACTTGTCGGCGATGAGTGGCGGCCGAGGAGGAGCGGCCGAGGGCGAGGCCTAAGGTTGAGAGCCGCGAGAGGAGCTTGTCTCTCTTTCTCTAGATTTATCTGCGAGCAAGAGTTCTCCAGAAGTTGCAAAAGTTCCTCAGAAGTTGCAAAAGTTCTCTCTTTGCGAGCCGGAAAGATAATTCCGTTAAATTTTTATTGCCCTCCAATATGTGGGGGCAATTGGGAAATTGTTGAAAAGTGCACAGAGAGAAGAGTGGTTTGCATTTGGGCTCAGGCCAAAGTGAAGCCTCTTGAGTTGGGCAAGAAGAGAAATCAATTGCCGTTTGGTAAGCTCGTTCATTTGGTGGCCGCTTCTTGAAGCTTAGCTTAGCCAAAGAGTAGCAGCAGCCTGAAGAAACGCGAGCAAATCGGCCGGCACGACGCTGGCCCATTGTGGCCCGCAGCTTAGCCTCCGCTGGCCCAGCTTAGCGGCCGGATGCGACTCGAGGGCTTGGCTCTCGGAGGCAAAGCCGCGGCAGCCTTGGCTCCCCTCTGATGAAAGGGGCAAGGCGGAGGGGCGCTGGCTCGGTGGCGACGAAACGGAATTGGAATTGGAATTTGGATTGGGATTGGAATCAGAATTGGAATCGGAATGGAAAGATGGAAAGAGAGATGGAGGAAAAACGGGCGCCGCTTAGGCATGCCAATCGGCGGCGGGCAGTCTCTTGCCACTGGCGCACCTTAGCACTGGGCCAGAGTGCAGCCTCGTGTGTGCAGGTCGCTTGACACAGTGTCTGACAGGCACGACTTGGCTCCATTTGCCATTTTGCTCGCCCGAACTGCCAGTTGCTCTGGAACCTGCCAGAGACTGTCTGTGGGCCAAGTGTGTGCTCAGTGGCAGCGTGCCGGTGGGGCAGCTGAATATCTGAAGAGCTGAGGCTGAAGAGCTGAAGCTGAAGCTTAGGAGCAGAAGCTGAAGAGCAGAAGCCAAACACTCGGCCCCCACGGGGCATTGAAAATTGCCAATCCAATTGAATAGTAATAAATTTCTGAGCCATTGATTTGGGCTCTTCTCGACTTTTTTAGACTCTTTTCGACTTTTTTCAGCCTTTCCCCCCATTCTCCAACGTCGTTCGAGTCACTTCATGAGCAGCTCGAGCGACCAGCGAGCGCTGCCTCGCCCGCAATGGTCTGTTTGATTAGAGACTGTGGCAACTGTTGCCCGAGATGGAAGCGCAAATTCGGCCACTTCACTCATTCTTCTTGCTCCTCTTTTCGTGCACTCCTCAAGTGCGCCCCTTTTTTTGCAGGCCGCCGGAAACGGCAAAAGTCCAGGACAAAGCCGCCAAGCTTTGTCCTAGACTGTCTGCTCAAGTTGCTCAATTGCTGCTTCACGCTGCCCACCACTGACTTGACCCACTTGTTCGCCACCTCAACACCTCAACACCTCGACACCTAACCTAATCTGCGGCGCAAATTGGGCCGCAAACGTGCACAGGAAGACCAGCGCCACCAAGGAAATGCACCACCGACGGCCCGCGATTTTGAGGCCGCCAGGCGCCCAGTTGGCCGCCAGCGAAACACGAGCGCGCCTTCGAGAGCGCCCCCAAAGCTCAGAAGCCGCACACAGTCTCTGCTGGGCCCGCGAGTGGCCGGGGGCGCCCCAAACAGCAAGCTCCAAACAGCCCCAAACAGCAAGCTCCAGTCCTGCTCTGTGATCACATGGCCCACGGCGGGCGCACCTAAGGAGCGCCGGGGGCGCCCGCACACTGTCCAGAGGCGCCCACTTGCTTGGAGGACGCCCAGAGGCGAGTGGAGGGGCCTGCTTGTGGCGCTGGCGGCAGTTATGGAAATCGTCGGCGGATTAGTGGGCGGCGCTGATTGGGGGTCCAATGGGGCGAGCGCGGCTGGCCAAATGCGGGCCGAGCTTAGGGCGCTGAGCGGCGCCTCAGCCTCGCTCGATCGAGCGCGCGCTCTCGAGCGAGCGCCACACACAGTCAGAGGCGCCGAGCAGAGTGGCCACTCGCCGCCCCCAAGCCAGTGGAGCACCTGGAACGCGTTCCACAGGGACACCCACGAGGCGCTGCGCCTCTCCGGCCTGGTGGCCTTCCCCTCGGCCAGACACACTTACTGGAGTTCCGCTCTGGCCAGTTCGGCTTCGGCCAAAGCCGAGCGGCCTCCAAGCCACACAGAGCCGCCCAAGGGGGGCCGGAAGTTCATCAGACACGTGGAGACGAGCGAGGGGGCGGCGGAAAACGGGCTGGACGAGCCTGTGGGTGTGGCCGCCGGCTCGACGGCAAGCCCGAATGGTGTGGAGCAGCTGCGGGGCCAGCTGAGCTCGCTGAGGGAGCAGCTGGAGTTGGAGCTGGGCCGGCTGGAGGCGAGGACGAGCAGCGGCAAGCAGGAGCAACAGGAAGAGAAGGAAAGGCAAGAGCAGAAGGAAAAACAAGACCAGAAGGAGAGCCTAAAGCAAAAACAAGCCTCAGATTCGAGTAGTGAGGCGAACGGCCGCAAGGTGGCGCTTGGGTCGCCGTGCACTAAGGCGCGCGACTGCCAGCGGGCCATTGCAAACTCGCACTGCCACATTGAGAGCTTCTCGTGCGCCTGTTTGCCGCAACACGTGCAGCTGAACTCTACTGTCTGTCTGCCTAGTAAGTAGCTCCTCAGCTTCAGTCCTTAGGTCCACCTCTTCCTCTGCCCAAATTGGGCCCATCTTTTCCACTTTTCCCCCAAGGCAGAGTTCAATTTTCTAGCTCAATCTATAAGGTGGACTCACAAGGCGACAGAGTTTCCTCTGAGCAAACTTCTAACATGGAAAACTTCTAACATGGAAAATTCCACCTAATCTCGCCCTCCTCTCCAACTCCACACAGCCACTCTGCTCGGATTCCCATGCCAAATCGACGCTCAGTGCCAGTTCAGAGTGGCCAACAGCTTCTGCGAGCAGACGAGCCAAAAGTGCGCCTGCCAGCCGGCCTTTGTGCCCCACCGGAAGGACAAGTGTCTGTCAGGTGAGTGAGAAGTGTCTTGTCGACTTCCTGCCAGCTTTTCTCCCTCCTCTTTGCCTTCTCTTCGGCCCAAAACTCTTCCAATTCCATTCCGAACTTTCCACCGCAAGGCACACCTTAGGAATCTTCTAATTTCCGACCGGAACTGAAGACCGTCTCTCCACCAGCGACTAACTCAGCCGAATTCGTCCCCATTTCTTGCCGAAAATGGACCAACAGCGAGCCAAATCAACGACTTCTGCCTCTCGGACGCACAGTGCCAGCTGAACGACAAGCACTCGCATTGCAAGTGGCGCATTCCAAAGGTTTACGGAAATTGCAAATGCCCATTGAACTACAAGCTGGTCACTTCCGGCGGCTCGTCAAAAACAGCAAGCTTGGATAAGAATGCAACGACTGAGGCGACCAGCAAGCGGCTCAGATGCGCACCTCGTAAGTACAGACAGTGATTGGAGTTTGCAGATCCAGCCAAGTAGAAAAGCACTGCTCCAACGGCGGCGGATTTGCTAACTATCTGTGAAGATCATCAATTATCAATCACCAATTATTGACCGATACTAATCTTTGACTACTATCTGCAACTTGCGATGAACTGAACATGAAACCCAACGAAAAAAAGGCCTCGGCGACACCTGCTTGACGGACGAGGAGTGTCTGCTGGCCACAGGAAACAGCAGCTGCCAGGAGCCGGCCGGCCTGGACTGGCAGTCGGCCGGCCAGGGACTGGCTGTGGGCGGGTGGCAGAGCTCGCGGGCGGGCCCCAAGCGGTGTTTGTGCGCGGCCGGGTTCGCGGCCACGCCCACTGGGCTCGAGTGCGCGCCCCTTCAAGTGGCCGCCCAGGTGGAGCTGGTTGGCCACTCGGAGGCCAGCCAGTCGGCGGAGGGGCAGCCGCTGTTCGGCCAGGCCGACTCGGCGCGCCACCACTACGAGCTGCTCGCGCCTGTCCCTAGCACAACCACCAGCAGCAGCAGTCTGAGTACCGCGGCCACGCCCACCTCGGAGTCTTCGGGCTCGGGTGCGGGAACGGAGCTTGGGGCGGGCGAGGAGGGCGGCTCAAGGGGGGCGGCGAATAGCAGTGTGTCGGTGGCCACTCTGCCGAGCTCGTGGAGCTCGGCGAGCTCGCTGGGCAAGCCGTGCCGCACCAGCGCTGAGTGTCGGGCGCGCGACCCGCACAGCCACTGCCTGGGGGGCGTGTGCGAGTGTGTGCGCCCGACGCGCGCCTGCTCCAGCCGCTCAACTGGTTGCCCAGCGGACACCTTCCAGTGCCGCAATGGCCAGTGCATCTCCTGGTACTTCGTCTGCGACTCGCTAAACAACTGCGACGACGCCAGCGACGAGCTCGAGTGTCTCAGGGGGGCGTGTCCAGCGGCCGCCTTCCAGTGCCGGTCGGACGGCGTTTGCGTGTCGCGTGGCAAGCTGTGCAACGGAAGGGCCGACTGCGCGGACGGAAGCGACGAGTGGCAGTGCGGCCGGAACAGCAGCGCCTCATCTTTATGGATCGGCGACCAAGGTGGCAAGACGGGCGAGCAAGAGAAGGACTCTTCAAGCAGCGGGCGACCAGCGACACCGCCAAGCTCGCCCGCAGCAAAGGAGTGCCACCCACAGGCGTTCGCCTGTCTCGACGGCACCTGTTTGCCCAACTACGTGTTCTGCAACGCGGTGCTCGACTGCCCAGACGGAAGCGACGAGCTGGAGCAAGTGTGCGACCGTTGGGCCAGCTCGCGGCGGCCGGACGTGCAGCGAGCTCCTCTTGGGCAGCCAGCTCGTGCAGCAGTCTCCACTGCGCCCCCTCCACACGGCTCCACACAGTCTTCCTCAGCAGCCACACGCGGCCAGAACCCAGCCCAACGAGACAGTGGGGCGCGGCGCGCCACTTCCGGCGCGCCCGAGTCGCCGCTCGTCAAGACGGACCGGGCGGCCATCGAGCGGCTGCTGGCGAGCTTGGGCCCCTCGCTGGGCAAGCGCCGGTTGCTCGGCGGCGAGCGAGTGGCCAGCGGCGAGCAGGCGGCGCCCGCGCGCAGACGAGCTAGGGTGCAGCGCTCCTTAGGGCCGGAGGAGGCGCCGGCCTTTGAGGCGGGCGAGTGTCCCCGGTGGGCGTTCACGTGCGCCAACGGCAAGTGTCGCTCGTCGGCCATCTTGTGCAGCGGCGTCGACGGATGCGGCGACAACTCGGACGAGCACCGCTGCGAAGTGTGCCAGTGCGCCGCGCCCTCCCCAAGCTTGGGCCAGGGCGCCACTTCCGGGCCGGCGAGCGCGCCACTGGCCACTAGCTCGCCGCCCGCCCACTAGCTGGCCACTGACTAGTCAGTGGCCACTGAGATGAGCATCCCAGCAGTTGGTCACTACTAGTAGACGGTCACTAAGATGACGGAAGACTGCGAGCGGCGCCTCAGTCTAAGCAGGCCACTCGCGAGCCTCGCCGGCGTCCCACTTGGGCGCACTTCCGGCGCGCTTTTGGGCACGCATTTGGGCTCGAATGCGGGCCCGAAGTGTCCCTAATTGGGCGGCTGGAGAGGGCCGACTGCGAGCTGCTGTTAGCGAGTGCCAGCCAGCCTTAAAGAGTGCCAGCGGGGGCGCAATTAGCAGCTCGCCGGCCGCTCGCTCGCCGCTTGTTTGTCTGTTTGTTCAGACCCAAAGAGAGTTGGTTCAATTAAATTAAGTGCAGCCGCCGAATGTGCAGCGTCAAAAATCTGCAATTTTGGCCCCAAATGCGCAAACTAGTGCACTCACACACAGTCCTAAGGGCGCGCAACTGGCGCCCACCCTTCTCCTGCCTCAATCTCCAGTCTCATTCTCGTGCACTGAGCGCGCGGCCGCCCCTCAGCTCTGGCGGCTCGCCGCTCGAGTGCGATAACTTTTATTATTATACTTCTCTTGCTCCACTTTTGACTCAATCTTCCTGCTCAAATTTGGCTCAAATTGGGCTCCATTTCGGCTCCAAATTCACTCTCAAATGCCCCACGACAAGGCCAGTCAATTCCCGCCTTGCTCAAGTTGTCACTTCCTCTGCCTTGCCTCTGCCCTTCCGGCACGCCTCCCCAAATATTTGTTGCATTTCTACAAGCGGCCCTGCAGACTAGCCGCCCCTTAGCCGCCCCTTAGCCGCCGACTCACTGGGGCAGGTGAGCTCGGTCCGTTTCCGGTCTGGGGCTGTTTTTGTCGCGCGCGCACTGGTTGGTGCTTGAGGCGCGGGCTCCATTCGGGCCAGTGGACTGTGACTGGCGGCGCTGCTGGTTAGCTGCCGAGACGCAGCCGCCGCCCGACGGCTGGCCAGAGACTGTCGTCGTGGAGACAGAGGACAAATTGGGCGCCGTTTCAGTGTTGCCGGAAGTGCTCGAGTCGCACTGCAACAGACGCACGATGGATGGATCGGACTTGGCGCCCTCGATGAACTCCTCTAGAGACAGGCGTCCGTCCAGATTTTTGTCCATTTGTTTGAATATCTTCTCAGTTCGCCGCTCTGGAGTGGCCTCGTCGTCTGGCATCTTCATGGTGCTGCCAATCATCTTGTAGATGGCCTATAAGTGTTGGTTGTTATTGTCGAGGTGTTATTTTATTGGGCGAGTTATTGCCAGTTATTGGAAGTTGTTGCGAGTGTTTATTGCGAGTGTGCATTGCGGCAAAGTGTATTGCGAGGAGTTAGACACAGAGCGGTTGGTTTGCAGGAGGAAATGGGCGCAAAAGGATGATGAAGAGGCGAGCTCCAACTCAATTGGCCGGCGCGCCACTTGGCATTGGGGCCCAAATGATAATGATGCGGCCTAATGAGGCGGCGGTGGCGCGTTTGGCGTGAAAGTTTGTTGCGTGTTATAGTTGTTCGGGCGTGTTGTTGTTGTTTGCGCGCTGCTTCAGCTCTGCGCCTCTTTGCTGGCAGGCAACAAGAAGAGGCAGACCAAACAGACACAAACTGCTTTCGTGTGCACTCGAAGCAGAGCGCACGCGAAAGGCCAACAAGCCGCCGACCCTTGTCTGCGGTGGGGCGGCTCTTTGGGGGCACTCTGCGCGCCAGGCAGATTGATTGTGTGCGGCCTCTCCTAAGGGCGCCCCTCAGGACTGCCACAGGGCGCCTTTCATGGACTCTTCTGGGAAACTCGATATTGGGCCTCTTTTGGGTCGTCCTTAGTGCCGGCCCAGCAGCTCGGCGGGCACTCAGGACCAGTTGGAGGCCGGCGGGACGAGTTGAAAGTGGCCCCGCTGGATGGAGACTTCCACTTCCACTTTCACTTCCACTTGGGCGCGTCACTCTGGCGCTCGTCTTTCTCGCTCGGGCTCGCCAAAAGGGCCCACCAACTGTCCCGTTTTGCTGAACAATCACAAAGCGGCGCCAACAAATAGGCAAATCCAATTATTTTCAATGATCGCCCAGCGAGCCGCACGAGCACGAGACGCGCTCACCACCACCAAACGCTGGCCGGCTTGTGGACAATTGGCCCGCAGCAGAGCACCGGAGCTGGTGTGCGCCCGCATCTCTCGCAGAAGGCGCCTCTTTGGGCCCCTTTTGGCCTGTTTAGATGCCGCTTTGGGGGGCGCCTTTGTGGCCGATTTGCGGCCTGCTGGGCGAGAAAAGACTCGCGCAAAGCTTGACAGTTGGCGCCCACTTGCTGCTTTCGAATTGGCGCCCAATTGGCCCCCAATTCATTTGGCCCATTTGGCGAGCGATGAATTTGGGCAAACAATGACAAGCGCCGGCGACAAGCAGCAAGCCTGCCCATATCCCCGAGCGGATCTAATCCAATTGGAGCCGGCAAGTGGAGCAATGGAGGCAATGGAGGGGGCAAAAAAGGCTCGCCAAAGACTCTCTGCGTGGAGCGGGCGAGTGTTTGCGGCGGGCACCGGAAGCGCAAAGAGTGGCAAGAGGCCGGCTAGACGCGCGCCCCCAGAGGCCGTCTGTGAGTGTCTGTGCGCCCCAAAGCGGCGGGATCACTGTTGGCGGCTCCTCCTTGCCAGTAGGCCGCTCAATCATCGCGTGCACTCCGCCTGGGCCGCCCGCAGACTGTCCTCCGCAAACACTGCTTGCGCCGCACAGGCACTTGCACACAAGGTGAGCCTGAGGTGCATTTGGATTGGGCGCGCGACTCTGCACAATGGCACCATGGGCCCAGCAGCACGTGCGAGCGGCCGCTCCTTGTCGCCCGCTCCTTGTCGCCCGCTCCTTGTCGCCCCAAGACGGATGACGACCGCAGGCGCCCCTCGGCGATCTTGGCAGCATAGCGGCAAGCTTTCCACCTTGCCGGCAAGCTCGCCAGCTCGCAGCCAAGCTCGCCACTCGCCGGCCTCAGTCTGCGCCTGGCAGCCCGCAGTTCAATCGCCGCCGGCCGACACGCGCCCACTTCCGGCCGCCGCTCAAAACGAGTGTGTGTGGCTTGCCATTTGCGCTCACAGACACTCCTCCAGATGGCCCCAAGCTGCTCAAATTTCGCCCCCATTCGCCCCCAGAGCCAGTCTGCGGCAGTCAGTCTGCGACAATCAGTGTGTCGCAATGGCAGGTGGGCGTGGCGAGCGCGAGTTTCGGCTCGTCCGCTTGGCTTGGGGGCGCCACTTTGGAGGGAAAAGCTCGAGCGAGGCCACACTGGTCGAGCAATCAGGACTGGCTGGCCCGCCCTCCTAAGTGGCCAATTTGGGCCGCCCACTCCAGCTGAGCGGGCGGGCGGAAAGCAGGCGGCCCAGGCGGACAGTTGGCGGCACTTCCGGCGCGACTGGAGGCCAATCTGGAGCTCGAGCTTGGGCGCCGGACGGCCCGAGGTCAGCGGGCGGGCAGGCTGAGGTCTTGGGGGCGGGGCCGAGTGGTTTTGGTGCAAAATTGGGCTGGAGAGAAGGTGGAGAGAAGGTGGAGAAAAGCGTGGAAAAAGGTGGAAAAAAGGGCTGCAGACGGGGGCTAATCTTGCGAGCTGGTGGAGGAGACACTCTGGGGGGACTTACGCTAACGATCTCGAGCATTTCCTGGCGCGAAATGTAACCATTTCCATCGAGATCGTACATGCTGAATGCCCACTTGAGCTTTTGCTCTAATTTGCCGCGCGAAGTGGTGGAAAGTGCGCAGAGGAATTCCCTGTTTCTCGTGTGGTTATGGTTTTGGTCGTCCAAATTTGGTCCAAAAGTTCCTCCAAAAGTTTGTCCAAATTTCGTCCAAAAGTTCGTGGTCCAAATTTCGTCCAAATTTCCTCCAAATTCCGTTCGAATTCCGTTTGGATCCAAGTCCAAATTCGAGTCCAAATTCGCGTCCAAAAGGTGAGTCCAAAGGAGAGTCCCTCGTCCAAGGGGAACAGTTCCAAGCGTCGCCCCAAAGGATTGCAGTGATCCAAAGGGGGCGGCCCATTTGGGGCGCCAAAGGTGCAAGAGGGGGAGGCATTAAGCTGGGTTAGCTTGTGTCTGGCTTTCGTGGGAAATGGTGAAACCCGATCGAGACTGGAGGCTCACGTTTCAGAGGTGGGGTCAAATTTGTCGCCGTTTTCTCTGTCTCTACTCTGCTCTGCTTCCTCCTTGTCTCTCGCTTTTTGTCGACTCCACTCGCACACACTGACACGCGCCCCAAAGGCCACCCATCGGGCCTTAGCCGCGACGCAAGACACCCAAGCTAAAGGGCCTAATGTTCGCCCATGGAAATGAGCGCCCTGCATTATTGCGAGTCTCTGGCTGCCAGCCTTTGGGTGCCGCAGTCTAGCTGCTACAGTCTAGCTCTCTCGCAGTCTAGCTGTGGCGCACCTGGCCGCTTGTCTGCGCGGCACGAGTCCTGCTTTAATCCAAATAAATTTCCCCATGCTTCGCTTGGCAGCTCGCCAGCTCGCCTGCTCGGCCAACAAATGCAGCCTCAACTCGCCAAACGGCGACAGACACACCGTTTGGCTCCATCTGTTGTTGTTGTTGGTTGGGCCGAGTGAGCGTGTTTGCTGGCCGCCAATGGCTGCATATCCAGCTGCACCGGCTGCATGTGCCAGGCTACAGTGACTAGACTGTCTCTGGCTGGCCGCGCGTGTCTCTGCATACCGTTTCTCCAAATGGACAATGTATAATGGGAATTGGGCGCGTATTTGGCGCCTCTCTGCCAGAGACTGTCTGGCGCCAGCTTGCTGTGTGCCTCTGGCGCGCGTGCCACACTGTCGCCCCCCGAAAGGCCCGCCAGTGCATCAATTTGCCTTAACATCTCCCGCCGAGACGCCGACGTGCAGCCAGCCGGCCGGAGTGACAAATAATATGCACAGACAAGCGGCCGAGTGGGCGAAACACAGTGCGAAAAACGATAACAAAACAACGAGCACAACAACAACAACTGCAACTTCCTTCAAAGCATTCCCCCAAAGCTTCTGCCTCTCTGCAGACAGACTGCCGTTCTGCTTTTGGTTGAGCCTTGTGGCTCAACCAAGAGTGTGTCTGGTGGGCCGAGCTTGCATCTGGCCGGCTGCATAATGAGCCGCCCGGCGAGCTGCCACAATTTAATCCACACCGCCCGGCTGGCCAGCTTTCCTCTCGTCGTGGACTGTCTGTGGCGAGCCGCGCGTGCAGCTAACCGCAAGGGCCCGCTGGCGAGCGCCTAAGGTCTGGCCCAAAGCAGACCTTAGGAGCGGCGCCAACCAGACCTTAGCAGTGGCGCAGAGCAGAGCTTGGCGGCTCCACTTCCGCTCTGGGGGCGCCGCAGTGGCGCCGGCAGACAAGTGCAATCGCGAGAGAGATTACGCTCACTTGCCGGCGCTCGCCACGTGCCGCACCAAAGGCAGCATATTCGGCCCAAACGTTCGCCCATTCGTCTTCATTACAGTCCCACTGACACAGTCTCGTGCGGCCGCCCAGCTCGTCCAGCTAGCTCGCCGGCCAGACCAACTTGGGCCCCAATTAACGGCGCACAATGAGGGCCGCAAACTGATTCCGGTTGGTGAGCTCGTGCGCCACTTGGGCGCTGTCCAACTGTGTGTGGCCCGCACACTTTGGACGGACACCAGAGAGCTAAACAGGCGGAAATTCGCCGGCGAGCTAAAGTTGCGAGCTCGGCAAAAGTTGTCACGTGCGTGTCCATGCTAATGAGCGGCCCACTGCAAAGGCGCGTCCCACAGGCGCCGCGTGGCTCCAGCTCGACGCACACCTGCAAGTGTCCCGCGCGGGCGTGTTGCCGGCGTCAAGCTGCAGTTGTCGAGCTAGAGGCGTCGAGCTAGAGGCGCCGAGCTGCTCATTATCGCCCCTCCCAGAGGCCAGCGTCCATCTGGGCCAGAGGGGCGCCCCTCTGGC
>Ga0058701_10000428_pt1 | contig 29476 bp, 17 predicted proteins | sample AgamicOrMae_FD_97039 | JGI IMG/M metagenome (GOLD analysis project Ga0058701, IMG submission 97039) | Agave microbial communities from Guanajuato, Mexico - Or.Ma.e | ecosystem: Host-associated > Plants > Phyllosphere > Phylloplane/Leaf | place: Guanajuato, Mexico | collected 2012-06-04 | reverse complement strand
TGCTCGATCGGCATTGGTTAATTGATTGGTCGACCATTCGCCTGCGAACTTGATGGCTTGGACTGAGATGGACTCATCTAGCACCATTTCGGCACTGTTCTATATGTGGAGACGGGAAGAGAATACGACGATGATGAATATGACGAAAGCGAGCAGCTGTCTAGGGTAAACCCATTTTGATACATGCGAAAGAATACCGTAGTTTCTGCTCACATTTCAGCCGCATTGAATCAAATATCGCGCATCCAATCAGTTATAGACTAGGTCGATCCGTCTAAGCGCGCTTGCTCGTCAATTAGGCGTGTGCCGTGGGCTTACTCAAGCCTAGCCAAGACAAGTCTCAAGATTCACTCATTCTCAAAGTCAAACATGGAGAACATGTGTCAACAGCAGAGCAGAAAGGCAGACAAACATTGATATTGTTAACAATTAGGATCTAGCTTATCTTTTGATCACTTGTTCACAATTAAGAAGGTAAACATTTATACATCCATTAGTTCATTCATGAACATCTACTCCCTTGGCCCAACTATTCCTGTAATACAATATCCTGTTCTTGCTCTCCCAATTGCCATCGATATAGGATTGTTCGCCCCTGTCTTAATGCAACCACGACTTGTATAGAGGGTGAAACGTATTCATAGAAACTGTACTGTACTCTTACAAAAAAAAAACTATAAACGCAAGATTCCAATCTTGCACATTTCCTGTCTAATGGATTGCTTGATGGAGCTGGTGATGACGAACGATCAACCTGTTTACTATAAATCTCTCTAAATTAGGGATTAGGTGCTCAAACTGAAAATATCCCAATGAGTCAGGACCTCCTGAATAGATCCTAAGTGACGAGTTATGGTCTCGTATAGGTTGACTCAGCCAATGAGGCCCACATCTATCTAGACAAGTTCACTTGTAAACGCACATAATGACCCAGCCCATCTTTCTCTCACTTTCCATCGTAGATGCGATCTCGGTGGCGGCAAAAGAAACAGATGCTAATCGCCCGCAACGTCCACAAATCAAATACGATAGTTGACGCGCTCATATCCTTCGGCGTCATAGTTGTATCACAGGTACACCATTGTTCAATTGGGCAAGATTGTTTACACTAGCAGACCAGTTCAATCAACTTCGATTCCATCTCTCTATCTATCGACTTCAATTGTATGAATACAATTAGATTCTTATTCTCAGCCATGATGGAAGTAAGTTGAACTAGTTCGAGCTTATCTGTAAACTTGATTAAATGCTCTGATCGATCTACCAAACTCTGAGATTGCGGTACAATTGATAACTGACTGATTGCCCATTAGCGGGGAACTTATCTGTTCACCTCACTTGGTGGTCACGATATGAGGGTAGACCCTGCGAAATTTAGCGGAAATAGCAACTATTGATACAAAGTGTCTTTTCTTCCTATCAGAGATTGACAACAATGGAAAAGATGAAAATGGATGATTTCAAATGCATAGATATTCAAACTAATAGTTTTATTGCTATTATTCAATAACGTCATTATCCGATTTTCGGCCTTATAGATTCTTCCTGATTCGTGTGCATAGTTAATAGTCGTTTCCTTTCACAGAGACTAATAACGATTTTTCTGCTTTGACTGGTGGTTTTCAAATGATATTGCAACAGGCTGCGCTCAATCCTGGTGAGGATGACGCTGCTGCGGCTGATCATTAGTTTCATTATGACTGTATAAGTTGGCCAGATTCTGGAACCTTGGACCCCAGCGATTTAGATAATCAAAATCCTGTGCTTCATCCTCGGCCTTTCCAATCGAGGCTAGGGAACTCAATGAACCAGCAGTGCTTCCACAACCTTCGTAAGCGTAATTTCTGAGATCATCTAAAGCTCGGGAGGCTGCGTCCCTATCGTCGCCATCTATGAGACGTACTCCTGGATCAATGAATTGTCCACCGGCTGGCATCTCAGTACCATAAACCGCACTAGCCTCATATTCGTCTCCTTTTCTGAGATCTTTAAGAATTCCTGGTTTGTTAAAAATATTCTGCCTACTTCTTGATGAGATCATTGTGCCACTTGAATCTACGGGTATTCGCAGGGGAGTGATATCAAACGCGTGCATGTCGTCTTCGCCGCCACCTTCATCATCATAACTGATTATATTCTCCCTTACATCGTCGTCAGGATCACCTTGTCCATACTTCTGGTCCACGGTGCTCTTTCTCATGATGAAAATGAGTGCTACTACCAAAACTAAAGGTTGTATAGAGTATTTTCAATGGAGAGAGTTAGATATTGTGGAATGTAAATTGAACATGCTCATACAAGATTGTTCGAGAACATAAGGGGAAAACTAAAATTGATTTGGGATGCTTACAGGTCATCATCGTGCAAACTGCAACGATCACAAATATAGCCTTTGAGCCTATTTGTAGAACTGATTGGGAATCAATTAAGAGGTTATCGCATGTACAGTTGGTGCAGGTTTTGTATTCTTCGAGTGCAGTGGGACATTGGCAGTAGAAGCCGCCACCGAAGTCGATGTTGTGGCAAATACCACCGAAACCACAAGAGAGATACCAGCACTCATCACGATCACCACAAGTGATTGGGGAGGTCTCTTTTCTCTCGAGGCCTCTTGGACAACTATATTGGGATGGGGTGTGATAACATAAAATCATGCAAATTGATTGTGTTAATATTTATGAAAGCTAAATGAATCCAATTGGGTTCATCGGATTATAGGAGATCATGTAACATGATTAAGCTGTGGAGACGAAACAAGCAGTTTTTTAAACAGGGGGTGCAAAATAGAGGCAAGGGTGAAATGAATTTGTTTTTGCTGTGAACAAAAGAGGTGTTTCTCGAACAATCTTAGAGTATTTAGAAATTTCACGGGTCTGTAGACCGAGATCTTACCAACAACGTTGATGAGAACGAATGCAATGACCCAGTATGTACCACTTGCAACAAGTATGATTTTCTCTTGGACAGGTAGGTGACAAACTTCTCCTGCGAATCCAGCCTTGCAATCGCACAAGAATCCTTGTCCATTGTCTAGATTTATGCAAATACCACCGTTGTTGCAAGGCATACTTATGCATTCGTTATCATCAGTGCAACCACCCTCCTCAGTGGCTATCCAACCGGGAGGGCATCTATTACCATGAATTTCAACGATCATGAGTAGTGAGAGAGCGAGAGATACAAGAAAGGGTTTCACGAGCGAGATAGAGAGAGAGAGAGTGATGATATAGTTTGAGAGTTCATAGATGGATAGAAGGAGATATAATGAGAAAAAGATCTTTAGCGTAAATAGAGTTGATTCTCTGAGTATGCGAATCAAGACGATCAGTATGTGAGAGAGTTTCCAAAACGGAAGTTAACTTACGTGCACTCGTGATGATTCCATAGATCGGTGCAGACAAATGGTGGCGAGCAGATATTTTGACCCTTAGTGCAGCTGTTGGTCGATATGCACCCATCAATGGTGTTACGACTTTCAGTAACAGCTGCGTTCTCCGAACCATTTTCCATTGGTAAGTGCCTTTGATCAATTCGTATATCGGTGATGCAACTATCGTGCAGTCCATTCTCCACGTAGTATGCGGTGGGTCCCATGTGATTCACATCACCGCCCACAATTATCCCTTGCTTACTGACAACAAGCAACTGATGCAGGCCAACGTGATCGGTTATTTCATTCGTTTTCTTACCACCACCACCGTCTGCTTCGATTGTCGCTGTGCTTCCATGCCTAGTTACGCGAACTGTATGCCATAATCCATCACTGACAATGTAATCCGGGAGGGTCAAATCAAACTCTTTCATCGAGTGTATCTGGTTGAGATGATACCTGAATCTGAGGCGACGATCCTTAATCTCCAACACGCAATATTCCCGAGTATTCTTACCCGTAATTCGTACGAGTTCTCCATTCTTTTGTCTTGTTCTGAATCTGAGTTGTATGTCAGTGATATAGGGGCTTGGATCAAATGATAGAGCGTAGCGCATAAAGCTCGACTGCTGGAACATCTTGACCGGGGTCTCGATATCACAATGACTGCCCATCCAACCAGGATCACACTGACAGTACGCTGAGCTGAAACTACCGATACATTGTCCATGCTCACACATGCTAGTCAACGAATTGGCCTGACATCGTTCCTCTGAAATGCTGCATCCGGCAACACTATCTATCGAACCTCCTGGCGAGCCAAGATCATACATACGAGTATTATGTATGAAATTCCTTATACAACCTTTGAATCCCTTGCGCGTATGATGATGGCGCCATTGAGGGAAAAATTTATCCACTTCACGATGGAAGACTCCACCAATTTGTAGGGGTGAATTAACGTTAAGGAATTCGCTGAATTGTCTAATTGCAGCCTTGTTCTCGCAGCTGGAACGGTTCATAGATGGATGCTCAGTATCTTCGTCGAATTTGGCATCACGACAGTTATCAATCATCATTCTGAAATCTTCACGATTCCAGAATATATCCACTCGATGCCATTCCCCATCATTGAGCTCTTTAGCAGTGTTAACAATAATTTCGGAAGTTCCAGACCCAAAATCCACTATCAATCTTGGTCGACCGTTCTCTAGCTCCAAAGAAATGAAGTCGGGATTAATAGTAACACCAGTTTCCGGAGCGTCAACTGGCCCGTTGTAGAATAGAATGCCACTTCCGGATTGCGTGAGGAATTCCATACTTAGGTGAGAGTCTTCACATTGTTCTAAGGGCGAGTACCAGGCCCATCCATCACCGCCAAAAGTGCGTGACGTTATCTGGCACTGGGGGCCATTAAATCCGGGTGGACATTCGCATGTTGCCAACCTGTTCTGCATGCTACATTTTCCATTGTTCAAACAGTAGGGTGGTTGCGAATTGCAACCGTCAATCTCGTCGAAACGCTTGGCGGCGCATTCGCATTCTGGGACCACCCTTGTGTAGACGCCAACTAGAGATGTTCGGTTCGCGTTCACTACGTGCGGGTAAGGTTCCACACGAAGGACATTGGTGCAGCTACCGTCACAGGGGCTGAGCTCATTCATGCATTCGTCAATTCCGACCATGGTAATGTTTAGACCCAGCTCGCGCTCTATTGCTCTACGATTGATAGCTACGTAACCATTCAAGAATGTGGCCTTGTGATAAGGTGAACCATGCGCGGCAAATCGGACATCTGTCTCTGGTACACGGCCTTTTCTGTAATGAGTTATGACACTAAAGATGTCAATGTTGCTGGTGTCCTCCTTGAGGATGTTGGAGAGAGTTTCGCGCAATCTCTCAAATTTGCTTCTGATTTGGCTCTGAGTTTTCCAATCCCATACTCTTATGAAGTCTTCATCAGTTATACCTGATAAGCGTATGGAGCCCGAGTTATAGACTGCCTCATCCGGTAGGTTTTTCACAACAACAGTAACATTTGCTAGTACATCCTGAGTGAATTTCTTATCCGACACTAGGAAACGGAGCAGATAGGAACCCTCGTTGACATTTTTCATGAATATTGTACCATTCGTCGTATCTAGATGGAAGTTGGGATGAGGAATGTTATTCTCCCAGCTGAACTTCTTGTCCTGCAAATCCCAATCATCAAGATCTTCAACGTGAACGCGACCAATTGGTATATTTCTGTACTGGCCTCTGTAATTGTAAACAAAGATAGTTTTGCTTCCGGGGTGCATCTTATTATCATTGATGTCACCGACAACAACAGTCAGGTAACTAGTGCCAGACAATTGAGGGTTACCATTGTCTCGAATAACGATTGGAACTTGGTACTCCTTTTGGATTTCTCTATCAAGAATCTGCTTCGTAAAGACATGGGCAACACCTTCGCCGGTTCCCGCCTCGTGGACAACTTCAAACTTGTCCTTGATATATTGCGGCGCGTTGGGGTCCATCCTGAACTGAAAAGGTGGACCATTGCCTGCGATCCTATCGTCCAAATCAGCAGCTTGTATCTCCTCGATCTTACCTGGAGGACTTCCCTCATAGACAATGGAGACATAATCTTTCAGGAATTTCGGAGCATTGTCATTCACATCCTCAACTACGACTGTAAGGGTTGCAAAAGACGTACGCTGAGGGACACCGTCATCAGTGGCTTGAATCTTCACGAACATTCTAGAAGACTCTTCGCGATCCAGTGGTCTTTGAATAGTTACAACTCCAGTTTTGGGGTTGATTAGAAATTGCTTGCGCTTGTTGGAGGAACGATCGATGCTGAATCTAACCTTCGAAGCGCCGCCCTGGTCCGGATCGGTTGCATTAAATTGAGCTAGCTGGGTTCCTTTGGGTGCGTCTTCGCGGACCGCAACCTCAATAGAATTCCTCTCAAATTCAGGCGCATTGTCATTTATATCCCTCAGACGTATTCTAACTATAGCTGTATCAGTGTGTGGCACTTCATCAATCTCACCCCCATCATGCACCTGGATAGTGATGTTGAAACCCCATTTCTGTTCCGGATCTTCGTAATCCAATGGTTTGGCGACTTTCAGAGATCCGGTACCATCAGCATTTGTTACCATGGTGAATTTATCAGCTCCAAACCCATCTATGACTTTATAAGTAAATCTGTTTGATTCTAGAGAGTCATTATCGTTGACCTGAACAATCAGGATCGGTGTCTCAGGTATTTTGGAACCGAAAGTTTCGTCTATCTCAACAAACCAATCGCGCTTGGCGAAGAATGGGGACATATCGTTCACATCCTTGACCTTGATTATTGCTTGCGCATGGCCTTCGTTTCCACCACCATCAGTTGCTGTTATCTTCAGAGTGTACTCCGGATTGGTCTCTCGATCGAGCTGACCCACAGCGGTGTAGATAACACCGGTATCTGGATCAATTCTGAAGATGAGCTCGTTATTTTCGTTCACTTGGTTTTGCGATATGGCGTATGTCAGTTTTGCGTTGCGGCCCTCATTCGGGTCGTCGTAATCGATAGCTTGCATTGTCATAACTGCTTGATCTGGTAATCCCCTCTCGCTCACGTTACCAATGTAGACATTGTTGGGGAAGAAAGGATGATTGTCATTGATATCTCTCAAGTTAACCACGACATCCGCATATCCAACCAAACCATTTTGACCTCCTTCGTCTTCGGCATAGACTGTGAAGCGCCAAATTGGACGGCCATGAGGAGCGTCTCTATCTAGTGGTTTCTCCACAAATATCTCCCCTGTTTGTGAGTTTATAGAGAAAAATCTTTCGTTCTTGTCACCCGTTCCTTGATCTGTCAGGAAATAGACAATGTTTTGAGGACGATCTCTATCTCCATCAGTGGCTGAAACCTGTTTGGTTGGAAGAAAAGTGTTAATATGAGTTAGGAATCATAGCATACACACAAAACAGCTCAAAACCTAAATGTATTGGAGTTTAACCATATGGATTGGGTTTGAGAGGATGGGATCAACTAAAGAGAGAGGTCGTACCTGTAGAATACTGCGGGGTTCTTTGATCTCTTCATCGATTGTGACAGAATAAACAGTTTGACTGAATTTTGGTGGCAGGTCATTAACATCCTTGACTCGAACTCTGACTATGGTGCTACTCTCGAGCAAGGAATCTGAAACAACCAAGGTGAGATTATACTATTTGGGATGCGTGGGTATCAGGATTAGTGACTTGGAAGGTAACGAAAAAAATCTCATAACATAGTGCGGGATGATCAAGCGTAGGGTATAGGTTTGAGCTGATAGATAATGAGTGATATCGATTTGTCGATAGGCACCTGGAGAATCTTCTTTGGAAGTTTCTGATTGTCGCCCTCGGTGATAGTTGTCTGGTATGACGGCTTATCGAAGATAGGAGGATTATCGTTCACATCTTATGAGATTTAGAGGTACAGTTTTTAGCGTAATATATAGAGAGTTAGATAGATAGAATCTAAGAGGCATAGGTTTGATTTGAGTTTACAGTGATTGAATAGTACCTTTGACTTTGATTACTACATTTGTGTAGTTCTCATTCAGGTTGTCAGAGGCTACGAGAACTAGTTTGTACTATGGAACGTTTGAGAGATAGTTTTTAGAGCGTGAATTAGAGATTGAGAGAAAGAGAAGTTCATGATAGTAGAGAGTATACCCGGTACGCTTGATCAATAGTGTCTAGTGAGGTGACGAGCCACCATACTTACGTCCTTTCGCAATTCATAGTCGAGCGGGCCGGCCACGTATATCGCACCGGTTTCGTTATTGACAGCAAACGCTCCACCGCCGATGTTGCCCTTAACAATTTCGTAGCGCAGTTTAGAGGATTCATCTTTATCCTTGGCAGTTACGGTAATCAAAACATGATTATTGTCTTCATCTTCGTTAACCTCAGCCTCATAGTGAGAGCTATCGAAGTATGGACTGTTGTCGTTCTTGTCACCGATGCCTATTCGTATTTTGGTTGTCACAGAATTTGGTTTCCCCTCAGAACCTGGACGGTCTGAATTGGCGCCATCGATGGCACGAATAACTAGAGCGTAATTCTGTTTCTCTTCTCTGTCAAACTCAACTCGGGTGAAGATCTCTCCCGTATCTTTGTCGATGGTAAAGTTGCGTTCAGCTCCGTCATGGCTCTCAATGAAATAATAAACCTTGTTGTTGGGCGAGGTTCCATCTTTGTCGATCGCTTGGACTTGTGTGACTCGTGTTCCAGGCGGCATCGATTCAAGAACAGTTTGTTGCTCGCGCTCAACGAACAAAGGTATCTCGTCGTTGACATCTTCAACTTCTATATTCACAGAGCATTCTGAAGCGAGCTGCTGAATACCGTCATTCTCAGCCCTTATAGTTAGATTGTAATACGTTATACGTTCGTAGTCCAGGTTGTAATTCAGGAATATGTCAGCGTACACATAGGAATCCTCGTTCCTGGTTGTCAGGTAGAAAGTGGACAACTTATTGGTCTGCTCCGTCCCACCTCTGATGATGGTGTAGAAGACATTATTATTATCTTTGATACCTGAACTTGCCTTTATGGAAATAATCTTTGACGAGATCCGTTCATTTTCCTTAACTCGTTTTACGTAGACCGATTGGTCCCATTGCGGTGGGCTATTGGCGCGATCGACGACATCAAGAATGACGTCTACAGTGGCATTGTGAAATGGCGGAGCTTGATCACGAGCCAAAGCCTTGAACTGGTATGAATCCCGATCAAGAGGCCGCCTCAACGAGATCCAACCGGTTTCCGAACTGATAGTGAAGTAATCCAAATCTTCTCGCCGCCGACTATGTGATAAATGATAGCTAATTGCACCGTTCAACTCTACATCCTCGTCGGAGGCGGAGACCCTGAGGATGTGTGATCCTATTGACATATCCTGTCGGACATTCTCGTGGTACTCTTGTCGGTCAAATAGCGGTGGATTATCGTTTACGTCGGTGATTTCAACTTTGAAAGAGCAGACTCCCTCGAGAGGCGGCGATCCACGATCTACAGCTTTAACAGTGACACTAACAAAACGTCCATCTTCGCCTTCTCGATCGAATACCTTATTGGTCTTGATTTCTCCCGTTATCTCGTCTATGACAAACTTGGTTCCTTTCTGATTGTGCTGCTGGACAATCGAATATCTTACTTGACCATTATGGCCTTTGTCGTTGTCTGTGGCTTTGACTGTCGTCACAGGGGTGAGAAAGGGAGAGTTTTCTCTCACGGTCGGGTTATAATTGGCACAGTCCTCGAAAGTCGGCTTCTGGTCGTTAACGTCGGTGATGAACACGACAACTAACGCCGTACTTGTGTGGATCGCATTGTTTCCTTTTCCTTCACAACATTTACCATCATCTCTGGCTGTCACGTTGAGCTCATATTTGTCTCGATCCAGCTTAACTACACTGTTCGACAAACGTATGACACCTGTTCTCTCATCAATCTGGAAAAGTGAATTCTTTGATGATGGCGCAAAGCCAAAATACACGTTATCCCCATCCTTATCGCTTGCGACTACGGTGGTGACCAATGTTCTGGGACCTGCATTCTCATCGACATTTGGAGTATAAACATCCTGACTAAATTTAGGCGCCTCATCGTTGGTGTTCTCAGTATATATTCTGACTACAGCTGTACCGGAGAGCGGCGGATTACCTTTGTCCGTCGCCTTGACGGTGAGGACGTAAGTGTTATTGACGTCTGCATCCAACCGCCGACTTGTGATTATGTTGCCCTTCGAATCAACTGAAAATTCATTTCGATCAATGGAGTATTCTATCTCAGCGTTTCGGCCGGAATCCGCATCACTTGCGGAAATAGTTGTGATCTTAGTTCCTATTTTCACATCCTCTAGAACATCATGGACTTGATAATCAGGAAGCTCGAACCTTGGAGCGTTATCGTTCACATCTAAGATGCCTATTGTAACATCAGTGGAAGAAGTGAAACCACCCGAATCTTCGGAAGCATTCACACGGAGTGTGTAAGTTCTAGGCTGTCTAAGATCTTCATAATCTACCTCTTTGGCAAGTTTGATTTTGCCTGACGCTGGGTCTATTACGAAAGTGCCGGTACCACGGCCTTTAGCTTGCAAAGTATAGCGAATCTCGCGATCAGAGAATGATTTAGCTTTGATTTCGGCGATCTCGGTTTCCCTTTTCGTGTCTTCACGAATGCTTATGGAATACTTTTCCATATAGAATTGCGGTGCTCTCCGGCCACCCATAATGGAAAGTCTGGATTCAGGAGTCGACGGAAAGTTCTGTGTCAGTTGACCACGGGTATGGTCCTCAGCACGGACATATATGAGATATTCTTTGTCAAGTAGGAACGGTTCATTGCCTCTGGTGCGCACCTCGCCGGAACGTTCATCGACCTCGAAACGTCCACCAGCACGATCTAACGAGAGTATATATCTAATGCTGCTGTGACTTGCAGGATTATCTGGCCTTGCTTGCAGTTTGTAAACGACAGTGCCTGGCGAGGCTTTGGTGGGAACTATAGCTTGCATCGGTGATGGTCTATTGATGAAGTGAGGTGGATTGTGTTGTTGAGCAGACATAGGGTTGATGAAAGATCCTAGTATTATGAGGAGGATGCTTATGAATGTCGTGATGGTAGCCATGTCTGAATGGGTAATAAATCTATGTATATAAAATTGATTGTGATAGTTTTGAGTTGATTTCGAGGAGACAGGTCTCCTCGGGGATTGGTGACTAGTGGAACTAGGAGGATAAAAGAAAGCTTGAATTTGTTTCATTCTCGTCTTAGCACTAAAAGATTGCCTCCGCTTATTGGTAGTTGTCATAATTATGGCTGTGAATGTGTAGGGCGATATCTGCCTCTAGTTTCTCAAGTAAAGACTATTGAGTAGGAGTCATGTCATAATAACGTCAAGCATCGTATTGCCGCAGGCATGAGTCATGATATTAAGCTTGTAGGCCGGAATTGATGAGAGAATATATATGATTCAGAGTGTAGTTGAGCAACGTGAATGGGCGATAGTATATTCGGACAATATGTAATGAGTTTGTTCACAAGATTTCTCATATAAGTAATGAAATGCTATTTTATCTAGTTGGGAAAATTTGCATCGAGGACCAGGTTGGTTGCGATAGCGATTTGTCTGGGAGGAAAAATATTGTTCTAGTCCGATTTGAATACTGCTTAAGCCTGTCTCACCGCATTCATTTCGGTCGAATTCGTAGGTGAAACGTCAGAGCTATCCGTAATATCAAATTGTTAGGCTTGTTCGGTTTGGATGATAAAAAATATAAATATTGTATCTGATAGGAGTAGATTACATTCCCTCAAAATGTTGAATTTGAGAGCATCTTGTTTATGAGCACGTTAGAGTGGCCATGTAACTCTTGGTAACTTGATAATAGTAAAATTTGCCAGTAGAACAGATAGTAAATGGTCGGCTAGCAACAAAGATCAAAGGCAGCGCGACAATGTAAAGATGTAAATACGCGCCAGAGGATGAAGAGATGATATCTCGGCAGTGTTCGCGGATGTGAATTTTGTTGCTGGTGGCGGTGGTGATATGTGAGAGAGCTGATGGGAAGTGCAGAATGAGTAATGGGAATAGGAGCCAAGAGAGTACGTTAGGCACGATGGTGGCGACCGAGAACGCGGCGATGGCCGAGAAAAACTTCTAGCGAACGGACTCAAGCTCGGAGGATCTGCGCCGGAGCAGCAGAGTTTGTGTGACCGAGAGAAGCTTCACGCGTTCTTTGGCGGCAGCGCCAGTCTCTGGGTGAGAGAGGAGGGTTCGGCACTGCTGCCAGCTGAGCTGCTTGGCGTGAAGAGCCTGCCGAGTGGACTCACTGGCCAGAGCAACAGAAATTCCGGCACACTATTCCTCTGATTGCCCCTCGCACAGCCGGAGGAAGAACATAAAAGTCGAGCTGCCAGCTCTGGTTGGCGATGGCTCACGCACATAACAAAGGACCAGGCTCATTATTTAAGTTCAGTTCGCAACGGCAACCATGGAGCTGACCGAACGCAGAGAGAGAGAGAGAGAGAAGCGCTCGCATACTCCGAATCAGAGCCCAATCTCGCTGTGTCCACCACTCCTGTTCGGGTATTTCTAGCTTTGGATTGCGTCATACCAAGCAAAACGGCATCACTGCGTGAGAGCTCACAAGTGACTGACTTATGAAGCATCAGGCATCAACCATTTTCATTCAACCGTTTAGATTCCCTCCCGTTTTGGTGCCTGAAAAAAGATTAGATATACGGAGCCAAACAATGTGATGCAGTTGGCTGAGCGTGGCTTCTTCACCACAGGCGGCGGCTGAGCAAAAATCGCTTCCAATCCCAAATCTGGGAATTAGGCCCAGTCGAGGGGGAGACAGAGAGGTCTGACCAGCTCGCATTGGGGCCGCAGCATCTCTGCACTCAAACCGCAGCCACTGGATGCGTGCAGCAAATTTCGCCTGATGCTGCACCATCGCAACAAATGGTGCGAGGTGCAAGGTGCAGACGAATTTCGCGAAATTTTCTGCGCCGTACCTTTGCTATGGGAAAATTTCTGGAAACACACAGTGCTCTTCACGTGAAACAGTCGCTCCTGTGATCCATTTAAAGAGAAGCTGATCCTAATCATCGGTATTCTTGAACATTCGAGACAACACACCAGACACTACAGGTTGTTCAACTGTTTCTTATTCAAAACCTTCTCAAAGGCTACAATACCAGCTCTCAAGAAGATCATCCCTTTCTATTGTTGACATTCTTGCAACCCAATTTTGGACCATAGCCTACATATCGAGGTCAGTCTCAAGAACTTTCACTGACTACTACCATCTTCATCTTAACTTAGTGCGGAAAGCCTGATATTCGCGCAAGCACCACCAAGCATCATTAAACCTGGACAACAGGGGCTTTGGATAACTAGATTCAAGATGAACACAGATAGACTAATGAGACATATCATGCAGAGTATGGGTATGGGTATGCCCATGGGTGGGATGTTTGGTGTAGACGATTTCCTTGACCACAATGGACGCAATCACACAAGAGGTCAACAGATGAGTGACCCCTTTTCTTCAATGGTTCCAGGTGGTTTCATGAACCCCATGTCAATGATGATGATGGATCCTTTTCAATCAATGCAGCAAGCCATGTCTATGGCTAGTAACGGCGCAGGCAATAACGGATTCAGCTACTGTTCGTCAAGCGTCACCACCTACACCACCGATGAGCACGGCAGGCCTCAAGTCTATCAGCAGTCAAATGAGGTCAAACAAGGTCCCGACGGATTAAAAGAAACGAAATCTGCTGTCCGCGATTCAAGAACTGGGCATCAAGAGCTTGCAATTGGACATCATCTGCGTGATAAGGCTCGCATAAAAAAGAAAGCTAAAAATGCCTATACAGGCGAGGAAGAACAGGCCGAAGATCTAGTTAACCTTGAAGAAGATGAGGCGGAGGCATTTGAACAGACTTGGCAACAACAAGCACGCAATGTTACCCCATATAACCAGATAGGTTATGGGGCTGGTGCTGGCCCATCGCGTACTCGCTTAGCCCTGACAAACGGACACTCCTCTGGTTCACGATCAGACGCCAATCAAGGCTACACAAGTCCCTATGCACCAGAGCGGGCAATAAAAAAGGACAAGAAGAAAAGGAAAAGTAAGGAGGAAAAATGTAAATAAAGTTTATATGTGCTACCGAGACAAGTAAATCATAGATTCCACAATGTCTGCCACAAAACACACTACTTCAATTTAATAAAGTTTCCCTGAGTAGCCCGTGACTTCTTGGTTGTCCAGGCGGTGCATCTGACTGCACGTGCATCGCGGCCTAAATTTAAATGCGCGAACCTAACCAATCATTCGATCAATATCCGCGAGCCTCATTCAAAATGACTCTCTTAGGTCGATCTTACTCAAATCTTAGACATCTTTTTCTGAATCAATATGGTCGAATTAGCACAAACAGGAGCCTTTCAATCACTGCTGCCAGGCTCACCAAGGAAGATCCAATCAAAGAGGAAGCCAAAAAATCGGAGGCAGAGCCAAAAAAGATCTCTCACGCTAACCGGCCGATGGAAAATACAAGCCCCATCACCTGGAGATCTCTGATCTTTGGTGGTGGTGTCTTAGCCGTAGTGACGGGTTATGTCATGTATTTAAAGAACGAGAGACGAAAGAAGGTCGAAAGAGAAAGATCTAGAACGATAGGCAAGGCCGCTATCGGAGGTTCTTTTGAACTTGTCGATACAAACGGAAACCTCCGTAAATCGGATGAGTTTCTCGGAAGGTGGCTTCTAATCTACTTCGGGTTCACACATTGTCCAGACGTGTGTCCTGAGGAACTCGAGAAGCTGTCGAAAGTTATCGAAAATTTGGGGAAGGCAAAATATGATATTGTACCTTTATTCATCACCGTGGACCCCGAGAGAGACACACCTGAGATGGTGAAAAAGTACTTGGAGGAATTCTCCGACAAATTTATCGGCCTCACCGGAACTACGGAGCAAGTTGACAAGGCCACCCGTGCCTACAGAGTTTACTACAGTGCCGGGCCAAGAGATAAAGATAACGACTATATCGTAGACCATACCATCATTTCTTACCTGATTGATCCTAAGGGCGAGCTTGTTGACTATTTCGGTCAAACAAAGGATGCTGAAGAGATAGAGAAAACGGTCATCTTCAGAATGAAAACTCACAAAACTTAATCGTACAATAAAAAAGGGCTTCAAGGATCTCTAAGGGAATCACGATCTGTATTGACAATACCTCAAAATGATAACGGACGTTTCGTATTGCAATAGAAGTTAATTTTATATACGAGAAGATAGAGGGACTTCAACATGGATCAGTGCTACCATCTGTTCAGATAACTAGATAGTCGAGAAGAGTTCTTCCATCTGGTTGTCGAATGGACAAATGTATAAATTGTTTACGCTAGAGTGCGAATTACGGTCTGATTTATGAGCTTGTTTATGACTGGAATTTCCTGCCCTCTTCATCATGCTTCCTGATATACACTTCCAAAAGTCTTCTTTGAGTCATTGTTAGGCTACTAAGATAAGCTTCCATAGCATCGAGTCCTACTTTGGAATATATAGCCACCATTGCAAACACGGTCGCTTTCCTAACAGATATTGCCGAATTATCAATCCCAACAGTCAATGGTTGCATCAACTCTGCGAGCAGTTGTTTCACAACCTCTGATGAATGCTTCTCGATCAGAGTGTTGAAATATTTGATCGTTGTAACAATCTGGCTCTCATCAGCGCTAGTATCCCTAATGGCTGAATTCAGATAGACAGCAGCACGGCTTAGAGCATCACCGTTTGTTTTTTCTGATTCCTGAGCCTCTTGTTGAGGTTGATGTTTAGATGATTGATACAAATTTGGGCTTGTACGTTGATCACCCGATGCAGCTGGCTGATAATGTTGATGGACCACTTTATTTGTGCTATTCGACAAGACATGGTCATTCGTGTGGCCGTAACGAAACTTGTGCGAAGTCTGTGGTGTCTGGAAAAGGCTGGTGGAGTTACCATGAGAAGATGGCGTCGAGGGCGCCATGATCGTGTGGTGAGACGATGTGGCTGCATGATTTGCGTGGCTCAATTGGTCAACCCCAGGTGAGACGTTGATTACGGGCTGTGGAAGATTTGACTTCATGGGAGATGGAGTGACATTGTTGATTGTCCCAAGCTGCCTAGGACGTTGGTACATTGAATTGAGGTACACAGCCCGAGCACGAGCTCTTCTTTGAGCACCCTCGTCGATAGCACTTGTTGATCTCGCAGTGGGGGTTCGGATACGAGAAGGGCTTGCGGTCGTTCTGGCTGTGGTTTGATACACGTGGGAAGTGGCGTGGTTGGCGGACGGTGGAGGTATGGATGATCCACTAGACGCAGATGAGGAGAGAGGAGAATTCCCGTTGGAAGTGGTGAGGGTACTTTTGAGGCGCGACACAAAATTTGCTTGATGACTATGGTTTGTTTGTTGCCCATAGCCGGAGGATTGTATTGTATGTTGGTTCGTGTTTGATGATGCCGTCTGGTGTTGATTGTTCGGTCTATGGGTGCCTGAGTTTTGGTTAGATGAAACTTGGGCGGGTAGAATTCCCAGGGTGTTTAGACCGCTCGTTGCTGAGCCTCCATAGCCGTTCATAGACAGGGTTGAACCACCGCCATGATTGAGATTATTTAACATTCTTTGACGTTGGCCATCAAGGGAATTGAACAGTCTATCAGCTTGTTCGCGAAAGTTTTCGGCAAATGCATTGAATGCACGCCGTGCATACTGTCGTGCCAATTCATCTGAATCACAGATACCCAGTCTTAGCACCTCAACGAAATCATTCATTTGCCTCTCGATTATTTGAGGAGGCCACAAAGTTGTTATACGCTCGGCAATCTCGCATAGAGCTCGGTGTATTTCTTTGGATTTTGATGTTGAGAGCTGATATTTGATGATGGTTATCAACCTTGAACTATGCGTTGACTGTATGATGAAACGCAATGCAACTAATGCTGAGGTGGAGATAATTTTGGCACTATTTGGAATCAACTTTATCAATGATGGTAATAAGACCTCTGCCATGCGAGAGAATTTTTGCTGCAAACGACATGATAAAAAGGCAATGGTGATGGATGTCTCGCGTACAACTTGCGAACGTAGATCACAAATATTATTTTGGAATGGGATTTCAAGATTCCTTAGGGTTGTTGTATAGAAATCGTCTTGATCTGCGATGCCACTATTAACCAATGATCTAAATAGTTTCATCGCCTGTACTCTCTGATCCCAGTCGGCGCTGGTATTTGATATGACAGAGATAACGCGTGCCAATTCATTTTCTAATCTCTTCTGTGTTGCAATATTTAACTTGGGAGTTGAGTCGAAAGCTTTCAAGAACATATCCTCGTTGGCCCCAACAAACTTTTGGCCGGCCATCGAAGTTGCGCCTGTTCTACCTATCCCAGACATGGTTGCAATTTTAAGAAACTTTGGTATATTTGTCTCTATGATATATATGAAATTATGTTATAATAAGACCTCGGGGGCGGGGGCCGCATGGATATGCGTAAACAAAAATAAAAAACAATAAACAATCTGTGGCGCGCACGCTAGGTAGCCTCTGCGCAGCGATATCCTCCAGACTGAACGCGCGGGATTTTTGATTAATTTGGGCCCAACTGTCATTCCCATTAGAACCGGCAACCACAATAGCTCCTTAATCTAGGATTATTAGTTCATAAGAGGGCCTAACTTCTCGTGAGCAGAGCTCTCTATAGGTTGTCCATCTTTTCTCGCATGTTAACTAGTAGCTGTTTGAGGTCAAACAAAGGCCCGCCTAATTGGTCGCGGGCTTCGAGGCGGCAACCTGAGTCGAGAGGCTTTTCGACTGATGGTTGATAACTCATGACCGAAGAGACTCATCGGAATCTCAACAGGAGGTTTGCATGTTCCCTAAATCTGAGGAGCAATGGGAAGCAAATCTGAAGGATATCTCCGTGGGATGCTAAAGTTTGTTCACCACAAGGACCACAAGCATCATCGAGGAAGCGATTCGGATTGGATTGATTAGATGCACTCCAGGCGAGAAGTTGCAGTCTTAGTATAGACCAGACCTTATCCTCCGGCACGAGCCATATCGCCACTAGCGCCGGTCGCCTTCTTGTAGCATCAGTTGGAGTCGGTCTCGTTCAAGAGTTGCAAAGTCGATGATGACGCCTCCGTTGGGGAAATCTTTATTGCAGCACATACTAGATGGCGTCTCAGATGCCAAGAGGTGATCAGTTGGAAAAATCTAACCACCACCATGACTCACTCTGAGAAGGAAACAAGCTCGAAGAAAGTCGAGCAAACTCAGCCAAAACTGCCACCAAACGCTCTCTCCATTGAATGTCGCTACCTAAGTGGTTTCGTATCGTAGAGCAGCCAGATCGGACAAGTGGTTACCAGTAGAAGGTGGGCGTTTCAAGCGCGGCCCTCGAATGGTTTTGGACAGTTTCACGGAGTTTCCTTATCTGTTGACCATGCAGAGTGGCGATCTTTCTCATGACACACTGTCACTCGGCCCCCTCGGCACTGCCAAACGGGAAAGCGGCCTCCTGGTGCTGATCCTTTTCCTTGTCGTGCACCGTTTTACGATTGAATTTCGTCCAGCCCTTGTTGTTCAAGCTGAGAGTGGGCCCAGCGTTGCATTGGCGGCCCACTTGCACCTGTGAATGAAATGCAACGAGAGGCAGGCAGCATTTTCTGTCGGAAGTGGCCGTGTTTTGTTTGTTGAGAGCGAGAGAGAGAGAAGCTCGAAAGTGTTTTCCAGACTGTGAGGAGTCAGGCCGGCTAATGCTAATGCTTTTTTGAGAGCACATTCGACAGGCAAACTGAGGTGGCGCAGGAAAATGTTGCTCTGGTGGCCATTTCTGGTCAGTGGATGTGGTGCAAATATCAAGTTGACAACTCACTCTTCCATCCATTAGATATTGTCAAGTGAGGGCTGCAAGAGGGAGGACTAGCTCTGCCAGTTGGCTGGCCGTGGTGTTATTTGAACTGCATTGCCTCTCGCTGGTGGTGTCCACTGCCTCAGTGTGTGGGCATACTAAATACAAGTGCACGATTCGGACACGACAAGGCCGGCCAGCCAGTGGCGCTCTTGGTTTGGCCCCTTTGGTCCAGTGGGCCGGACGGCAAATGGGCCACTGGCCGAGAGCGGCCCAGCGAGTCCATTAATCAGCGGCTCTGGCCCAGTTTGCCAGCTCGAGACGTGCTGGACTGATCTTTGGCCACTGGCTCGCTTGGAGCCGAATAGCGAGCACGTCTGTCCGTCTGTTTGTCTCCTTTGTGCCTCCTCCGGCACATTGGCGCAATTGAATTCTCCCGAGATGCTGCGCTTCGGGGAGACCTTTCTGTTTGCGATTCATTTGAATTTCAGCGCCCGACTCGGCGGCTGGTCAAGCTGGAAAAGCTGGACAAGCTAGACAGGCTGGACCACCCAAGTGGGCCGAGCTGGCCGGGCAGCAGAAGGAGGCCTCTGAGTGGTGCCTCTTGGCTGGACGCGTCCTCTGGCTAAGTTCTGCCGCTGGCTTGGGTGCGGCGGGTAGAGAGCGGCCAGAGCTGGCGGAAGTTTAAAGGGACCCACGATCAGATTTCGCCCTTTTTGCTCCATGAGAGTGCGCTCCCAGTCTCCACCAGAAGGCCCCTCGGCAGCGCCTCCAGTCGCGGAAGTCGCCTGCCAAGTGGGCCGTGATACACACTCTCTGGCGGGCAATTACAGGAAAAGCAATAATAATTTCCCATGTTTGTTTGCAGCCCACTGGCGCTCCTTCTGGGCCGGCAAACTGCGAACGACTTGCAGCCGCCGCCAATCCGGCCGCCCAACTAACTAACTAACTAACTAACCAACCGGCCCCACTTACTAGGCCCCATTTAGAGCTCGAGGCCGCCAGACACACAGGGCGGAAGTGTGCACGTGCACGTGCAATCTGTGTCCCTGGGCCGAAAAGGGCCGAGTGGGCGCCGTGGGGGCCCAGTTGGGCGCTAGCTAACCGGATGTGCGGCTGCGTGTGCTCTGCGGGACTCTGGCGGCATAGTTCACGTGAGAACCGGCCCGCAACTGGCCCACAACTGGCCCACAACTGGCCCATAACTGGCCCACCAGAGGCGCACCATAGACGCACCATAGGCCCAGTAAAGCGAGCGCCAGAGATGGACACCAGCACGAAAGGGCGAGTCATTTTTTGCCCCCTCTTGGCGGCCTCTCCTTGCCTCTGGGCGGCCATTTGCCAATTTGTATGCGTGCCCAAACGAAATGAACTGATGTTCTCCCTCGAGCATCAGTTCAGTTCAGTTGGGGAGAAAAAGGGGCGCCAAAAGGGGAGCCAAATGAACATTTTAACACTCCCCCTCCGCGTGCCTAATCTCCAATTTATAATCAACAACCCAAATAGGCCAGCAGCATTTCTCCTGCCCCTCCGGCCGCCCTCAGCTTGTCGGCGGCGCCCCAAGGCGTCCCAGTGTCTGGCGGCCAGTTGCTAGTGTTCCGAGACGGTTCCGTGAGGCCATGCTGTCTGGCCCAGATTGTCTCTTTTGAGAAAATTACGTGATATTTGTGCCTCCTTCTGGCGCTCTTCTGCCTCGTTCACCTCAGTCCTTTTGGGCTCTAGTTGGGCCAGCTCTCAGCATGACCAACTTGGCCCCTTTTCTGGTCGGAAAAAAGTTCCAAAAAGTTCCAAAAAGCGGCAAAAACATCGCATGGACTTCCAAAAGCCCCTCACCTAAGCGGCAAATCCGCGCTGTCAGAATGGGGCGCCCAATTCGGCAACTGGGCGGCCTGGCAAACTCAAGCTTTATCACTGCCTCCACTAACAGACACATCACTGCAATGGTTGCCCGCTGGAAAGTGGAACCAGTTTGGGGGCGCCGTTCGCAAAACTAACATATTGATTTGGCGCCTCCTCTTGTGCTGGGAGGGGAAAAGAAAAATTCAGCCAAGGAGAGAGAGAAAAAAGTCATCATTATTACATAACATATTTGCTGCCAACCATGCAGCGTGGCAGCTCCAGTGGCAGTTGCAACTTGCAGGCACACACAAACAGCAGCTCTGTTTGCCGTGCTCGACTCCAACGGAAGTGGGGGCCCAAATCCAGGCGACATGGGGGCGCAGACTGTGTGTGGCCTGTTGGATTTTGGTGCCATTTTTCTACCAGAAGCGGCAGGCAAATGGTTCCATTTGGGGCCGCCTAATGTGGGCCGCCATTCCAGGAAGCAGTTGGAAATATTGTCCGCCTGTTGGCTTGTTGTTCTCCCTCCCTGTCTGTCTGGTGGCCGCTTAAGTGTGTGTTGAAAAATATATTTTCACAAGAGGGAAACTGCTGCTTGTTTTCCAGCACTCTGCTCTCTCTCTCTTTGGGACTCTCTTTGGCGGCGAGCATTAAGGAGTTATGAGCTATGCCTAAGGAGCCAGCCCCAGAGGGCTGGAAACGCGTTGAATTTTTGAACCAAAATGATTTACATCATCATCATCATCATCATGATCGTCGTCATAATACCCTAGCCCAATGCTCTGGCCCAATGCTCTACACCATGTCCTCCCAACGCTGCACTGTGCTCCATCGGTCGCACCAAATTGCGCGTGCCCAACTTGGCCCCAAAAGCTGCAGCCAAACGGCAAACGGCAAACAAAAGCGCCAATAATGCCGCATAATGCTGCCGCCACGCCGCCTGGGCCCATTTCTGCCTCTTTCTGCCTCTTTCTCTGTCTTTCTGTCTCGCTCTGATCCCATTCGAGTCTCTCTCTCTCTCTCTCTCTCTCGCTGGCTCAACTTTGGCTCTCTCTCTCTCTCTTTCGAGCCAAGTTTTGCCTAAATTCTTTCCGATGCTTTTCCACCGGGCCCAAAGTTCACTCCGGTTCAGTTGTTCGACGGCTCTTTGGGGCTCCTCTCGTGCAATCTCTTTGCAAAAACTGGCCCTCTTTAGCCCGCTCGAACCGGCCAGAAGCAGGCCAGAAGTCTGCCAGAAGCTCTGAATGAGCTTCTGGCCGACGGGATTCAAATGAATCAGGCTCACCAATGATCAGGGCCAAGTGAAAAAGGGAAACAGGCCGCCTGTGCCGCCCCCTCGAGCTGCTGCTCGTTGTGGCGCCAGTTTGCAAGCTCATTTTCCATCCGAACGAAGCGCCCAAATCGGAACCAGAATGCGAATGAGAATCGGAATCCCAATTGCAAGAGGCCACCGGCGCCAAGGAGAACTGGCCGGGGCGCAGACGAGAAAAATGGAGAGGAGAAAAAAGAGGCTGATGATGAAATCAGATGAGATCAATTGATTGAGATTAGATTACACACCTAATGCTCCCTCTGCAGTTCTGAGTCTCTGCAGTGCACAGTCCGTAGTCCACACTGCTGCACAATCCACAATGCACAATCCGCAGTCCACAATCCACAGTCCACAATCTACACACAGTCTACGGGCCGCCTGTTCCGCCCTCTGCCCAAATTCCTGCTCCTCCGACGGATCAAGTTTCCCGCCTCTGTCGCGGCCCAACGAGGCCTCCCCTTCCGGCGCCACCGCTCGCACGCAGACCAGCGGCGGCGCCACCGGAGCCACGCCACTCGAGAGGCTCGAAGGGGGCCCCCAACAATGGTCTCTAGGCTGCAAGAGGGGCGCCCTAGTCTGCGGCAAAATGCGGACAACTGTTAGCATTGTTGCGCAACGGGCCACCAGCTCGGCGGATGAGACTCGTTCGCAGTTAACGAGCACTCGTGCTCCAGCGTTTCCGGTTTTTCTGAGCCACTCGGAGTGCCAGTTTGTCGGAAAGTGAGCAGCTGAGGTTGGGCGAGCTTAGAATTGCGTCCAACTAGCCATTTTGAGCGCCCTAAAAGCACTGCAAGATCACTGTAAAGCTGGACAAATCTGGTCAAAATTAGTGAAATTTGGTAAAATTTGGTGAAACTGCAGCAAAGAAATTCGAGAATTGGAAACTGTTTTCGAAACCATGGAAGATTCGAAGCTCTTGGAAGAGAATTGAAGTAGAAACATCCCATGGACTTGGTGTGGAAATCTCTGGAGATCATCTGCTCGAGTTTGGTTTAGGAAATCTCTGCTTTATTGTTTAATATTTGTCATGGTTCTTTCTCCTTCTCCTTCTCCTTCGCTACAAACGATTGCTTGTTTCTTTTTGGCAAACAATTAGAGATTCTCCCCCGGCCCAAGTTGAGGGCCCGCAAGTCAAATCAATCACATATTATTTGATCACTGTTGCTCTTGTTTGTTTGTTCCTGCCGCTCAGCTCGAGCGAGACACTCTCCAGTTGAGCATGTTAGTCTGTTCTGGTGTGTGTCTGCGAGCCGCTCGAGTGCTTCGTGTGAGATCCTGCCGTTTGGCTGCAGTTGCGTCCATTGTCAACTTTGCTCCTCCACTGCCGCAGACTGTCTGTGGCAGCAAGTTTTGCTGCAACAGAGACAAGCTGTCGGTGTCCAATTCTCCTTCATTTGCTTACTTTGCTCCACTGCTGGTCAAGATTGTTTCCATCGATCGATCGATCGATCGATCGAGAGACCCTCATCGAGCAGAGAAGGAAGAAGAAAGGACAGTCTGCCGCTGCTCATGAGATGCAGTAATTTGCCACATCGTAAATATTTCCACCGGCGAGCTGGCACGAGTTGTCCTGCAAGTGGCGCTGCTTGTTCGCGGCCGCAATCTGGAGCTCTTGGTGGGCGCTCAAGTCGCGCTGGTGCAGTTGCTCGCGCTGCTGCTTAGGGCCGCCACCCTGATTGGCTCCTCCATCCATCATGAGCGCTCTCCCCGCGGGCCCACCAACAATTGGGCCCCCAGCGGCCGCTTGGGCGACCATTTGGGCGCGCGACTGGGGCCGGAAGTTGGCGGCATTTGCGTTGGCGTTCGAGTTCGAGTTTGCCTCGGCGAGCGCGTGCTGCCGCCGCTGGAGCTCTGCGGCGCCGGAAGTGGCCAGGCCGGCTCTGAGCGGGTGGCAATTGATTGGCTGCTGCCGCTGTTGCTGCTGCAAGCTAAACAGCCGATGTTCTATACTGGACGTCTGGGCGGCCATTAGCGGATTGGCTTGGGCGCAGTTGGCCGCCACTGTGTCCATTTGGCTGCCGGTCACGCTGGGCCGCTGGTTTGTCGCGTTGGTCGCGTTTGTCGCGTTGGCCGCCCTCTGCTGCTGCTGCTGCTGCTGTTGGGCTTGTGAAACTTGTGACATTTGGGAAACTTGCGCAACTTGCGCGGCTTGCGGGCCGAAAGTGGAGCCCAGAGGTTGGGCGCGGGGCCCGCTCGAGGTGCTGGCCGCGCTGCTGGCCGCCGAGCTGCTGCTCGCCCACAGCTCCACTAACGGCCCCTCGGCTTCCCCCTGGCGCCTGTTGAGCTTGTCCGTCTGCTGCTGGCCAGAGTGTCTGGCCAGGGTGGCCAAGTGTTGCTGCTGGCGCTCGTCCAGGGCCCAGCCTCCAAGCTGGGGGCCCAGCTGCTGGCCCAAGTGGTTCCGGTTCAGCGTCAAGCTCTGGTGCTGCGGCTGCGGCTGAGCTTGCTGCGTCTGAGACTGGGACTGGGACTGCTGCTGAGACTGCTGTTGCTGGTACTGCTGGAGGGGCCAGTCGAGCGCGTGCAGGTTGCTGGCCGAGTCGTAGATGTGCTGCTGGGAGGTGGCCAGTTGCTGGTAGAGGTGCTGCTGTTGCTGCTGTTGCATGAGGCCCGCCTGAGTGGCGTAGAGGCCGGCCGCCAGATGGCGCTGCGCGGCCGCCTCTCCACCGCCGCCGCACTGCTGCCCTAAGGGCCGCCCGCCCGCCACCACGAACAGCGAACCCTCAACCTGCGCCGCCCCCGCCCTTCCGGCGCCCCCGATCTGGGCGGCGCCACTTCCGGCGGGCCGGGCGGCGCGCGACGAGCAGCAGCCCAGGAGACGGGCGGCGGGGGCCAGGCCCGCCAGGTGGCAGGCGCGGCGCAGGTGGCGCCGCTCGGGCCAGCTCACGAGGAGCACGCAGGCCAGATTGCAGGCGGCGAACAGCCACACCAAGTGGCTCGTCGAGGACTGTTGTTGTTGCTGAATTGGGACTGTTGTGTCCTGGGGCGCCGTCTCGAGCGCTCGGCGGCAGTGGGCAAAAAATGCAAGCCAGCAGAGCGCGTGCATGGCCAGCAGCGCAATCAGGTGCAGGGCCACCAATCTGGCGTTCGAGAGTGGGCAAGTTTGTCCGAGTTTGGGTTGGGTTCGAGTGTGTTTTCGTGTGTTTGGGTGTGTGTTTAGGTGTAGGGAGAGTCTGGGGTTAGTGCTTTGGTCTGGCAGTGTTTGCTTTCTGTGCGCTTTGTATGCGCTTTCTGCACGCTTTGTGTGCGCTATTTGCGCGGCTTGTTTGCTCGCGCTCATTAGTTTTCGAGAGAGCGCGGCGTCGCAGTGCAGCCTCGCACTGCAATGCTGCACTGCAGCGGCGGTCAATTTAATTGAATTGGGCCGCGCATAGTCGCCCGCCGCCCAGACCGCCCAGACCGCCCAGACCGCCCAGACCGCCCTGGCCGTCCGGAACCCAAGCCGCCGGGGGGACCACTGTGTGCGGGAGGAGCAAGCGTGGTGCAAAATTTGAAATTGATATTGAATTTGTCGCCCCCAAGCACTGGGCCGCTTTGTCCATCTCGCAAAGGAGGCCCATTTGGGGGGCCAAATGAATGGCTTTCCGGCCGGCTTTCTCGCCAGTGCGCCAAATTAAATCCGACTCCACACTCGCCGCCGCCAAGCTCAGTCCACCAAGCTCGCCCACTTCGCCAAGCTCGGACTGCCAAGCTCGGACTCGGCGCGGCTGGAATTCCATCACTCCCTAAGTGCACTCTCTCTCTCTTGGCGGCAAGCAGAGGCCCAAGCCCAGTCGGCCGCCCGCAGGCTCACTCGCACTTGGGCGGCCGAAATGCAATATATTAGAATCTTGTCGCCTGGTCTCGACGAGCCGGAGCTCATTCGCGCGTCTAATATGCGCGCCAAGTTCCGGCGGGCCCATTTCGAGTGGGCTCGAGTGGCGCCGTTCGGTTTTCCTCAAAAGCGGCTCACTTTGCGGAGTGCGCAGTGCGCACACTGCACTGCAGTGTGCACTACACACAGTCTCCACTGCACACAGTCTGCACTGTATTCTCCAAGGCAAACTGCACACAGTCTGCGGGCACCCAAAAGGAGCAAAACACGAGCGCAACACAAGCTCGTGTTTCAGGTGCAAACTTAACGAGAGACTGGCGCAAACGAGCGCGACGTGCCTCCTTTTGGGCGCAATTATGCAAATTTTACAGATTTCCGCCTCCAATTTGGGCCAAACTGGCGAACTGGAGCCCACATTTGCACGCATTTGAACACCTAAGCTTCACGCGAGTTCCAAGCGGGCTGCTCGTCGCCGGCCGGCCGATGAACTGGCCTGATGAGTTGGGCAAAAGCTGGGCAAAAGCGGGCCCAAAAGTGGCCCAAAAGCGGCGGAAGTTGTGCGAATTTCCAGCTCGTGATTGGCCAATTTGAAAGCGATCCCAAAAAAGTGCCAATGAGAGAAGGCGGAAGCTCGAGGGCTCCTTTTCGTGTCGCGTCGATTTGTGTTTGGAGTTTGAGTTTGAGTTGAAAAGCCCACTCAATTAATCGCAACTGGGCCCAATCACCAAGCGAGGGGCAAATATACGCCGACAGCTGCTCGTTGTCCAGAGCCACCCTTTGCCATGGGGGCCAGTCTCTAGCTCGAAAAGGGTGGCTCTCCCACTGACTGGCGCCAATGGAGTGCCCCCAATTGGAGCGGAAGTGTGCAGTTGGAGGGCAGTTTGCGCAGAGCAGCAGAGGCCGTTGGACATTTGAGATGACAAAACAATTGGGCCGCTTCCTCTTTGCGGCTGTCAGTTGAACGTGACGCAAGCCAGAGGAGCCCACTTGCTGGGCGACTTCTCGCAAACACACTGCACACAGTCTATGGAGAGCACACAGCGCACACAGTCTCTCGCAGGCGCACAACGCACACTCTTACATGCAGCCCGCTGGCAGTCGCACGGCCCTCGCGCTGCACGTGAATTGGGCCGCAAATCGGCTGATTAAATTGTACTGACTAGCTCTAGATGCTTGCCGCTGGTGAGCAAGCGACCAAACCATTGCACCAGTCGACTTCTCTTCTCATGCGGGCCTCACCCATTTCGGCGCCCGATCGATTGCACGGCCGGCCGGCGACTAGATTAGTTCTAGTTTGCAGGCGAGGCGGATAATTTGCATAAACTGGCCCACTTGGGCCCACTGGAGCTCTGGAGGTTGGCTCAATTGGGCCGAAGTAAGTTGGTTGAACTTGCGCCCAATTGCAGGCCGGCTGTTCCACGCTTCTTGGAATGGGCCGCTCTCCGCATCTGGCGCGCGTGTGGCCGGCCGCCCGGAAGCTCAACTCTTTCGTTTAACACTTCCGAGTGGTTGGCCACTTTTCCCGCCGGCCTCTTGGGCCAAGCTCACTCGTGGGCGTCCACGAGGAGCTTCTTGCGTGGCTGCCGCGCAAACGAGTCGCCAGAAGCGCCAGAATGGAAGCAAAAGGCTGTCCCATTGTGCACTGGGCGCCCCCAAAACACTGGCGGCCCGCTGGGACGTGCCTGGTCCTTCTTCTCGCCCCCATTTTCTCTCCTCCTCTGTTCTTCTCTTCTTTTCTGCTCGCCTGTTTGCCAGCTCGCAGCCAGCCTGCAAGCTTGCAGACGGCCCGCCGAGCCAGTGGAGCGTTGCGAGCCGCGCTGGCCGGCGAGAAAATAATAACTTAGACACACTTGTTAGCCGGCGGGCACGCTCGCTGGCCCCGCTCAGCTGGCGGCTGGCGACCAACTGGCCGAGCTGGAGGGCGCGCGTGCGAGGCGTCAATATGGCGAGGGCGAAAATTGATTGTTTGGCGGGGAAATTATGAGAAAAGTGTGGCCAAGCGGGCCCAAGAAGAAGGCCCCAAAGGCGACCTAAGGGCCCACTTGGTGCTCGTGCAATTGTGCGCCCGTACGACTGTACGATTGTACGATTGAGATGAATGTGCGAACGTGCGGGCAATGCACGCTGATGGGCTGAGAGTCTCAGCTTTGGACCTTAGGGTGGCCCCCATTTGGGCCAGCTCATAATTCCAGTCAATTGGGCTACTTACTTTGCGCGTTTCCATCTGGCCACTTGGTGCAGCTTGTGCGCCTCGCTGGGCTGGCGGCGAGGCTGAGCGGCGAGCCGGTTGGGTCCCAAGCTCCAGGCGGCGCCGTCCAAGTGTTGCTGGCGGCGCTCCATTTCCGTTTCCGACTGCACTTGAGCCTCGCAAACCAGCGTCCCGCCAGCAGGCTGCACGTCTCCGTAGGCATCGAGCGAGGGCGAGGCGGCCAGCCGGGCGGCCAGGTGGCCATTCTGCTGGCCATTCTGGGCCACTCGGCCCGCCTGCTTGGAAGCTCCCTTGGCGCTGGCCAAGCTCGACTGGCTCGCCGAAAGAGGCTTGTGCAGGTTCGGGGGGCGCCAGTGGTTGCCATTGAGGAGGCGTCTGAGCGAGAGCAGCGCTGTGGCGGCCAGAACAAGGCAGACCTGAGATTATATTTCGGGTTTAATGATGTTTTAAAAATGTCGGAAATGTGTTTAAAAATGGGGAGTTAGAGGTGCTGTTTTGAGCTAGACGGCAACCTGACGGAGGACAGTCTGCGGCGCTACTTACCGAGGGCGCCACGTAGAGCAGACAGGCCAGGGGCGCCGTCCAGGCCCCGTGGACTGCGAGCGGCCACAGAGCGAGCTGGGCGGCGGCGCTGGTCGCGTAGGCCGTCCGGTTGATCTGGTTGGCCTGTTCGAGCGAGCAGTAGACGAGGGCCGAGCTTAAGAGCAGTGGGCCGGCGAGCTCGAGAGCGGCGGCCAGTCTGGAGTTGCAAAGGAGCAGCTCGAGCAGGCGACCCGCCGAGGTGCAGCTGTGGGCGAGCGGCGCTGCAGTCGCACGCTCGTGCGCGTACTTGTGCGCCGCCTGCTCGTGCGTCTGGTGCTGCTTGTGCGCGTGCGAGTGTTGCCCGGCCGCGCAGTGCAGCGTCGAGTCGTACACATTGGTGGCCGACCTGTTGCTCTGCGCGCCGCCCACAACCACCGGCCCCGCCTGCCCGTAAATGGTCGTCTGGCTCGCTTGGGCGCCGCCCAGCCAACTTCCGGCCGGTGGGCGCTCGCCCCAGAGGTGCGGGCGAGCTGCCTGAGCGTTGGCGGCCGTTCTTCTCTCGAGCAGCAGGAAGCCGTTCAGCTGGAGCAGCTGGACGAGCAGCCAGCAGAGCAGCGAGCTCGCCAGGTAGTACAGAGTCCACACGAGCAGCCAGGTGGCCACTCCAATGGGGTCCAGTTGCGCTCCGTTAGGCTGAGGCTCGGCGGCTTGCCAGTGGCCAGCTTGGGCGAAGCTCGGCGCGCTTGGCGAGCGCCCGAGCAGCGTCTGGCTCTCGATGAGCAGCACCAGGAGGAGCTGCAGGCCGAGCAGCTGGAGGAGCAGCCGTGCGGGTGCTCGCACTTGGCCCGGCTGGCCGAACTTGGCCGACAACAAGCTCGCGTACTGGCGCCCCTCGAACTGGCGCCCAGCCGCCTTGAGCGGCCCCGCGGCGGAAGCGGAAG
>Ga0058701_10000427_pt1 | contig 29531 bp, 20 predicted proteins | sample AgamicOrMae_FD_97039 | JGI IMG/M metagenome (GOLD analysis project Ga0058701, IMG submission 97039) | Agave microbial communities from Guanajuato, Mexico - Or.Ma.e | ecosystem: Host-associated > Plants > Phyllosphere > Phylloplane/Leaf | place: Guanajuato, Mexico | collected 2012-06-04 | reverse complement strand
ACATTCAGGGAAGCTAGTTATAACATACCAGTAGGTATTTTTATCAGTGACAATCATCCATTTCAAGCACCTCTTGTTTATGTAAGGCCAACCAAAGATATGGTAATTAAAACCTCACGTCATGTTGATGGCAGTGGCAGAGTCTATCTTCCCTACCTCAGCGAGTGGAATCAGAACACAAGTGATATTCTGAGCACCATCCAAGTGATGCAGATAGTTTTCGGCCAAATGTGCCCCGTTTACAAGAAACAATCAGATCATGACTCACCCGCTAGCAATGTGGCAACAATGCCTCCAGCCCTACCATCAAATTCATATTATCCGGGTTTGAATGATTCTGGTTACAAACCAAGCAGTACAACAACGAATGGACCATCGTCCTCCGGTTCAATAAGCATGCCAACACCTGCTCAGCCTTTATATCCATTCTCAGGTACACAGCCATACTCATCACCAATGTCACAACCAAATAGCTCCTCTGGAATATCGGAAGATGATATTAGAGCCTCAGTAGCTAGCGCGGAGGAAGATCGCAGAAGATCCGAATTGAGAGAGAAAGCGCAACAGCTACAAGCTGAAATTGAAGTGCTTAAGCAGACATCCAACGACCTGAATAGGGGCAAGATACAACTAGATAATATGAAGGTTAGGATGGAGCAAGAGATCACCGACTTAACGGAGGCTAAACAGAAGCTGAGCGAGCTAGACGAACAATTACAAGAATTCATTGTTAGATATGACAAGGAGGGAGAAGAGATTAATCCAGATGAAGTTTACGGACCCACCCAGCCTCTATTTAAGCAACTGTTAGATGCATACGCTGAAGAGAACGCCGTTGTCGATGCAATCTATTACACGGGAGAGGGTCTCCGGGCTGGTGTGATATCTTTAGATGTATTTTTGAAGAGCATAAGGGAGTTATCTAGACGACAATTCATGCTGAGAGCATTAATGCGAGCATGTAGAGCGAAAGCTCAGTTACCAAATTAGTCATCGTGCACCAGGTGAGTTTGTGAGTTTGAAAAATTCAGATACAAAACAATTGTACACTGGTGTACGATTGTGGTTTCTTCTATTGTTAATGTCGCAATCCTCCTTAAAAGAAGGCCGGGCTTCAAAGAGATTTGTCTCCCTCTTTTATTTATCGGTCATCAATGAATCACAGAATCCCTCTAGAGGATTGTCATCAGTAATAAAGAAAGCAAGACAAAATCCTTTCCTCATACTACACAACTTCCGATGAGAGGGCCATTTCATTCTTTTTGGGGCACTTGCAAATCCCAACCGATGGGAATTGATTGTGTTTGCATCTGGTGTCTCTCTTCTCCCTTGAGTCCTATGATTCCTTGAAAAATTTCTATCTCTTCCGGTTGGCACTTATTATTATGTTAATTAATTTTGTCCAAATTCTTTGGTCTGTCTAATGTTGTGGTGTCTTATCTTTTTTGTAATTTTCTGTCTAAAATCATTAGTGTTCGTGGTGGTAAGTATTAGAAAAAAAATTATCAATAGAGGGCTTCTCTGTCCCAAAATGGCAAGAAGTGGGATTAATATCTCTTGACTAGAGCCGCAATGTTCCTTGTCGCCGCCTTCTTGTAGTCCATTCCATTTGTGGCCGCGGACTTGGTTGCGCCTCCCCCATAAGCTGCGTTCATCTCGCCCATTGGTCTCATTGCTCCAGCAGAGTAGCCCCTTGAGGCTGGCGACATCATTGATTGCATCATGGCGTTTCCGTTTCCGTTTCCATAGCCTGAAGGGCGTTGCGAGCCACCGTTTGAGGGCGCCTGCTGCAATCGCATGGACGAGTATGTGGAGGCTGCGTCGGTGTTCATGGATGACGATGGGCCGTACTGTTGGGCGAGTGCGGCGTCCGATTGAGCATCGTCCATGAGGGAGGACATGGAGTTTCCGTAGGACTGTTGCTCGCCGGCCGGCTGCACCATCATCTGTTGCTCGCCGTTCGTCTGGCCTCCATACTGGTCTCCAGCGGCCATCATGCCCATTCCAAGTCCGTTCTCTGCCCCATTTCCATTGGCCTGTCCATATCCGCTGGTCGACCTCGAGTCAGGCTTCGACGCACCCATCGCCGCCTTGTATCTCGAGCTCCGGCCGGCCGAGCCCATCGAGGAGCCCCCGTTCATGGCGCCGTAAGCCTCTGCCTGGCCGCTAGCTCCGTTGGCGCCTCCATAGCCGCCCGCTGGAGCCATCATCATCATTTGCATGTTGTTGTTGCTGTTTCCGGCGCCGTAGGACCTGCCTTGGCCGTTTCTGCGCCCCTGCGAGCCCATCATCATGGTCTGGGCCCCCTCGGAGCCGTAGCCGCGGCTGCCCGAACCTGCAGCTGCCCCGTTAGAGTACTTGCTCGCTCCGTTGCGGCCGCCCATCATGCCCATCGGCATGCCCATCGCTCCATAGGACTGGCCCGACGCGTCCACCTGTTGCATGCCCATCGCCGCCCCACTGGTCTGGCCGTAGCCGGAAGTGCCCGACTGGGCTCCTGCGTTGTACTTGGAGGCGCCCATCGAGCCTTGGCCCATGGAGGAGCCTGAGCCGTACTGGCCGGCCGATTCGGAGTCGCTGGCTCCATTCATTGAGGACGACGATCCATAGGAAGACGAGGACGAGGATGAAGAGTATCCAGCTGCGGAGGTTTTGCTTCCTGGGTTGGTCTGTGCTGGCGGCTCCTCCGCCTGCCAGTCCACGTCTGCGGGCGACTCGTTGGCCGTTCCCGGCTCGTTGGTCTTCACGGTGGCCCGGAAACCGTGCTCGTCGGCCACATAGTCCACATAGCGGAACACTCCATAGGCGTCGCGGTATCCATAGCTTCCGGTGACCTTGCCCTGCTCGTCGCCGTTCTCCTTGTGGTACTGGGTGTTTCCGTAGCCGTCGTTGATGTCGTAGCCATAGGCGAATGGTTCGGCGCGTCCCTCAGGCGCTTGGCCGTAGGCTGAGGCTGAGGCGCCCTTGTTGCCGTAGCCTTGCTGCTGCTGCTGCTGTTGTTGCTGCTGGCCCCCATAGGCCTGCTTCTGCATGGAGGCGCCTCCGTTTCCGCCGCCATAGCTCATGCCCATGGAGCGTCCGTTGCCCATTTGCTGCTTGCCGCCGTAGCCAGACTCCTGCGAGTTCATGGCCGAGCCGTAAGAGTCGCCGCCCGACTTGGCCTCCATCATGGACCCAAAGCCGCCCGCTCCATAAGAGTCCATCTGCATGCCGTTCTCGTTGGCGCCCATCTGCTCCTCCTGGCGGCTCGACGGGCGGTAGTTCTGCGGCGAGGGGGCCATCTTCCTCTGCTGCTGGTAGCCATTTCCGTAGGCGGGCGCAGTCTGGTACTGGCAGCGCGCCAAGTGGGCGCCCAGACACAGTGTCAGGGCGCTCTGGGGGTGGATTTTTGCAATTTTTTTGCAAAAAAAAAACACATTGGGTGCAATTTGGAGGCGAAATTTAGCAACAAAAATGCAGGATTGTTAGTTAGTTGTTTGTTCTCATTGGTTGCTCACTCATGGAAGCTTGTCTCCGGCCAGCAGGAGCTCTTGGAACGCTCAAAAATAGGCCGGTTTCACTTGGAAACTTCCAACCGGCTCTTGTTGGCCCTCTCGGATGGCGGCCCTAAGCTGGGCCCCTGATTGTGGCAATTAGAAAGAGAAACTCACAATTATGAGCAGTCTGTTCATTGTGTGCGTGCTTGTTGGGCCTAAAGTTGGTTGAGCACCGTTTCCGGTTCGATCAGTTTTGCTTTTCGATTGTATTAAGTCTCGATCTTCTTCCTTGCTTCTGGCTTGCTTGGCCGCTCTTGCGCTTGACCACTTTTGCTTTGGAGACAACTTTTTCTCACTCTTTTCTCTTCGGCTCCTTTGCCTGGGGAGTTCAGTCTTCGATGGTTGATGGTCGATTATTGGCACGAAGTTGGCACGAGCTGGTGGCTTTTATATCGAAGGGCGCTCGGCTGCTTAGCTGCCACTGTCACCGATTGCCACACAGGTGAGGGCCGGCCGCCAGCTCGTTGCACTGCTCGGCCGCACTCGTGCCAGACCCAAGGGGGCACGAGTTGCCCCCTCAGAGCTGAGGGCTCGCGTACGTGTTGAAATTAATCGTAACAAAGGCTAGCTCGTGGCCGGCCGGCAAGCCGGAGGGCAATGTTGGCCGGACTGCGGGCGAGGCGTTGCCAGCCAGCCGCCTGGTTTTCTGGCTGCCAGGCTGGCCCGGGCGGCAAGCTCTGGCTGGCTAGCTCGTCTCCTAGCTCGTCTCGCCTCGCCGGGCCAAGACAAAGAGGCAGGCGGGAGGGAAAAGTCTACTTCCACTGGAGACATTTGGATCATTCCCTCTGGATTGGGCTGAGGGGGCGGGGGACGAGCTCTAAGGTGCGCGAGGGGGCAGAGAGAGAGAGAGGCGGGCGAGGAGGAGCATCGAGCGGGCCAGGCGGCCATTGGGCGTTATTATTTTCCTCGACATTACTGGTCCGGCTTGCTGGCTAGCTAGCTGGCTGGCTGGCTGGCTGGCCGCACGAGCAAAACCGAACCAAAGGGCCGGCCGAGCCAGACGATTGGAGAGCTCGAAAAGATGATCGGCCTGCACGGGTGGCGCCACCGAGCCAGTGCGCAGGCGCACCAGACGAGCAGATCCACGCGAAGCGCCAATCCAATATTATGGCCCATTTGCTGTTCTGTCCAACAAGCGGCTTAGGAACATCCATTGGCATGTTCTCAAGTTCACGAGTTTATCAAAATATTGACTTTATCCCATTGGCTTGCTCTTCCTTGGCGCGTCTATGTGCAGAGAGAGAGCTCTGTCCCTCTTGGTTGCAATATTGTGGTAGCAAAATGTGGCCTCCGTGAAGTTGGCAACTGGCAATGGCTTCGATTTTTGCCTCCCATTTCTTTCTCCTCGCCATTCACGTGCCATGCAAATTCAAATTTCTCTCCTCGTCTCATTCATTCCACTCTTAGCCTGCCAGCTCCACTGAGCTTCTCTTTCTCTTCTCCTTCTTCTCTCTCAGTCGTCTGGTGGCTTTGTCAAATGGAGGGAAATCAGAAGAGGAGAACTGGCATTCGTTAGGCTGCCCCCTAAAACACACTGACAAGTGACCAGCTCACTTTGCTGTGCCTTATCCACAGGAGAACTAGCTCGGCGAGTGAAAGTGTGCGCCGCTTTGGCCGCAATGGCGAGTGGCAAAAGAGTTGGAGAGACAGTTAGACAGACAGTCAGAGAGAGAAAGAGAGAGAATAGGATCGACACGCGCAACTAACTACTGGCCGCCTACTGACGACTGACTGGCCACCTGACGGCTTGCTCACTCGATGGCCAACTGGATCCCCTTTTTCTCTATTGGTGGCCATCACAGATTGACGTGAGAGCGTGATTTTGTTGAGCTATGGCAACGCTTTTTTAGAACACACACAGACGCATATCGATGTTGTGCTCAATGTTTTTGGCTCCTTATTCCATTTTCTTCGTTCCGTTGCCATTCTTTTCCAACAAACCGCCAGTGCAGCGCCATAAAATCAAAATGTTTCCAATGCAAATGTCCTTCCCTCTTCCAGGGCCAAGCTAGCTCGCCAAGCACCACCACAGACACTTGTTGCAGTTTTGCTCACTTCACTTGTGGCTCGCTCGCGCGTGTCTGTGTTCATTGCATGCAACTGTTTGCACAATCCCAATCCCAAAAGAATTAACTTCCAATTCTTCTCTCTCCTTCTCTCTTGCCCTCGGCCAAATGGGCCACGCTTAAGCCCAATCAAGACACTATCTGGCAAGGAAGCATCCGAGCGAGAGTGTTCGGCTGCAAACAAACGAATTTGGGATTCAATTTTTTCCCAATCTGAACACGTTGCTGAGGGCAGACAAATCGATAGCAAGCTCTCTGTCTGCAATAGTAACAAGATAGCTCGGCAAGATGGAAACTTATCGACCTGTAGTTAGTGTTAAGCTGTGCGTTAGTTTAGACACGCCAGACAAGAGGAGGGATCTTCCTGGCTGGTGTATGGGAGTGTGTCTATGAGAGTGTGTCGTATTTTATTGATCCTTCGTTGGTTGGTCGTTTGTTTTGGGCCAAATGGTGGAGCTTTTGTGAGAAATTGTCCACATTAACGAAATGGAAACAGCCAGAACTGAGTAACTTTCTCGCCCATTGTTTGTACTGCACACTGAGAGCTAACGAGCGGCCGGCAAGAAGGGGCGCAGAGGGAGAAAAGATAGAGAGAGAGATAACAAAACGTTCATTTTTAAGACCCTGCTCGTTCGCTTTCTGAGATCTGGTTTCTCGTAACTATCATTTGGGAGCCCATTTGCACTCTTTCACATTGCACATACTTACACACACACAGACACACAGACACACAAACGAACCGCCAAAGGACACGAGCTTGCGTTGGAATGGCGCTGATTGATTTACGCATTGATTTGACAGCAAAACTGTCTGGCCGAGTGAGGGAGAGACTCTCTGTCCAAGAGAGGAGCTGAGCAGCAGCCAAAAAGCCCAAGCTCCAAGTCGCCGCAAGTCTCTCAGAAGCGGGCACTTTTGTCTTATTCTGTTCGCATAATCGTCATCAATCGATCGACGAACCAGGGAGACACTTGTTTTGTTTTGCTTTGCTTAGGCAGCTCCTTGGCGAAGGAAGGGCGAGAAGAAGGAGGAGAAAGTGGGAGGAGAAAATTTGATTTGACTTGTGCTCGAGCGACTTTATGCACGAGCTTGAGCAAGCAAAGGCCGCCCTCATATGGCTGAATATGCGAGCCCAAAAGCTTAGAGGCGAGAACCACTGTGCTCCTCTTGTTGCACTTCCAGCACCCAATTGGACAGACTGACTTAGAGCCAAAGTCAGAGACAGAGGTACCAAGGAATCGTCTTCCTTTTTGGCTGCCATTTTGCTTGGAGAAAATCTAAACCTCCAAGCAGCTCGTTACAGATCTCATCTCGATGATTGATTTGCTCGTCAGTTTGTCAATTTGGCGCTGGCAGATGAGCGCCGGCCACAATACGGACAGATTGTGAGCCATCGGCAGTCGAGCTCACAGTTAGAGATAGAAAGAGAGAGAGAGAGAGCATTCGGAATAATTAAATACCCGCTCATCTTGTACCATCTAACTGTGTTCGGTGGGCTTATATTAGATTCAAATTGATTATGATCTAGTGTTGCTGGAGATGGAACAAGTGCCAGATTTGTAGGCCAGACGAGGACCGAGAAGCCGAAAATCCTAAGGCTCGTCCGAATCTTGCACTGTCGCCGTTCGAAACATGATTGATCAGCCGGCGCGCCCTCAAGGCGACCTTTGCCTGCCTCTTGGCCCATCAGCTTGCTGCAGCCTGGCTTGTATCATTGGCGCTGGCTGAGCGCCGATGATACAAAAATCGTCTCATATTGATCCACATCTAGTCTCTCTCTCTCTCTCTCTCTACCTCTGTGTCGCTCGCCCGCATTGCTCGTCGAGAAGAGTGAGACTCTCTCCAACATTAATGACCATGAAATTGGCTCACAGTTGGCCCACAAGTCGCTCATCCTGGATGGACGCTTGTGGAGTCAGAACGAGATAAGGTCGATTGAGAATGGGCGCCCGGCGAAGTTGGGCCAAATAGTTGTGCATAGAAATGCAATTAAGGGGGAGAATAATTTCAATAAACACCTAGGTCAGTTGCATTGGGATTGCATAAAGGCGGCAAAATGGCAAACAGAATTGCCCAGAAAACAGACATCAGCAGCTCCCAGTCGGCGAGCACGGTGGAAGGCGTTGAAAAAATGCCGATTGGATTGGATTGTTGTTGTGCCGGACTGGCAACGAAGTGGCGCGATATCTTGGAGGTTGCGTGAATGAGAATAAAAAGAAGAGGCGGGGAAGATATTTTCTGTATTTTCTGTCTGGGAAAAAGAGTCTCGTCCAATAATCTAAGGGAATTTATCATCAAATGAAAGAGTACGCAAAGAGAGTGGGTAAAAAGTTTTCTTCTTCTCCTTAGTCTTCTCAATATCAGCAACGAGAGGGGAGTTAAAATCAAATCACCCCTTTTTAGCCATTATGGCAGTCTCTTTCAGTTTCACTTTCACTCTTGCTCTCTCTCTCTCTCTCTGCCTGTGTCTCGTCCTCTCCGCATTGTCTCTTATTTGGACATTTAATGAATTATTAGCAGGCGAGCGCATTCATGAGTGCATACAATGGACAAATGGCCGAGAATATCTCAAAAATATGGCCAAATATCTATTCTGATGCTCTTTTTCTATCGAATTAACGGACGATGAATGGGAGAAGGTGCACTTGAGCCTTGGGAAGGCTTTGGCAAATGAGCAATTCTTCAATTGGTCGCCATCTTTGCCCGCCAACACCAGGAAAATCTAATACAATTTGCCCTCGTCTCTGCAGCGCCTGTCTGTGATTTAGCAGATGATTAAAGAGCGGGAAACTCTCCTCGGCCTGCTCGCTAGACACTATCTAAACTAGCGCTGAATGAGTGGAGCTTTGGGTGGTTGTGGATCGCCAAATTAAGCTACCACCAATACCTTTTGAGCAGAATGTTGGCCCAGAGGCGCTCTATGATGGAATGGAAAAGAAGCTGGAAGAGGATCAATGTTTTACAATCGACCACAGTGCAAAATGCAGACAATCTATCAGAATAATTGAATGGTTTTTTATTGCGCCCGCGAGCAAGAAACACGAGTAGCAGCAATGTAATAAGGTAGCTCAGGTCGACAAATGGAAACACTCAGTGCACTCTCGACTGCAACAATTCAAACATCGGTCTAACCAACTCTGCTCGGCCGCCCGCTCGACTAGGGCTAAGCTCTAAGCCGGCGGCGCAAGTCCCTTGCAGATATCTCATCTCATCTCATCTCATCTCCTGGCACTGGTTCACACAGACACACACACATAGACGGACACACTCGCACTTGTTGCGACCGATCGCTTATCGCCTATTGAACTACTATCATCTTCTCCCCCAATTCATCAGCCCTCGAATCGATTCGACTCCCGAAACGCTACCGGACACAATGCTAGAGTTTGGTTGTGTAAACAACAACAAAACGACGACACGTAACTCTGTGGGGCTGCAATCCATGAATGCGTGCCAGCTTGGAGGGGGAAAAAAGTGTAATTAGACGTTGAAATTCTCTCAAATTCTTTCCACCCCAAAGCACACCCCAGAGATACTTGACCTTGCAGCTGATTGGAAGGAGAACAACATTTGGTTCGGCAGGAATGCTCCCATATCTCAACTCTTGCTCCATTCTCCTCTCATTATCCTTTTCCCTCGCTACACAAACAGATCGATACTGCCAGTCTATGCTAACTAGTTCGATTAGATTCACTGCTATCACGAGAGGGCAAAGGTCTATTATTCCGCCATTCTGCATTGCTTGTTCGTGCAGCTTTTCTCGTCAAACCAAGAGCAAACCAACACTGCAGCTACAACTGCAACTGCAACCGCAACTGCCACCTCTCCTCCTCCTCTTGTTCCTTATTCGTCCAATCATTTGTCAATGTCTTTGCGTGTGTTTGCAAATCTCATGAATAAATCCAAATAGTCAGCTAGTTAGCCAGATGAATTGAGAGAAAAATGGAGCCAGCAGCGAACTGGGCAAAATTGGCACTCGTAAAAGGGGCATGATCTTTGCTCACTCCAACACGCATTGGCAATGAACGGGATCAATAATAAGCTAACCAAGAAATGCTCTGCTCGGTGCTCCTATGAATATCTGCCCCATGGTTGCCTGAACAAACCGTCTTCGTTCGTGGGGAGAACTCTCATGAGGAGCTTTAATTGCAATGGAAATGAATGCAGAAGAAGAAGAAGTAGAAGAGAATGGTCGTCTCCTTTAGATGATACATGCGACCAAGCCTACTCGCTGGACCTTTACCTCTCTGCTCCCTCAATCATACTTGTATTTGTTTTTGCTCACCTAAATCGTCATTTTTCCATCACATCAAGCTTGACATTGTGCTCATCTCTCGCTTGCTGTCAGGCCACTCAGCACGTTGCGTCCAGCGCTCTGATTGCACTTTTCTCGACAAACTACTCTCGCCGCCAACTGGACAAACAAATCACTGCCATCTCTCTCTCTCTCTCTCTCTCTCTCTCACTGTCTGTCTGCTGGCTAGAAACAACCCACGCACGCAGCAAGAAGTGGCCGCTCTCACTGCACCACTTCTCCTACCTATCAAACGCATACTTCAGACTGTCCAGACTCGGTCACGTCCCAGCTAATAATTTGAATATCATCCAATTCTCGGATACCAAATACACAATTTGACCTATACACTGTCATCGAGATTCTACCAATCATGAGCCCGAACGAGCACACGACCTGGACTCGCAGCGGAGCCCATCTAGATATTGATTAGATTTGGGCGGTCACACGGGAGGAGAAACTCAGATTACCCTGGCAATCGATACAATCAACTTCCGCATTGTCTCGCTGGCCAATTGGTTCGTGCGGTGGGCCGGAAAAAAACTAACAAATAGACACTCGTGCGTTAGAGATGGTCTCTCCGAGAGGAGGAGGAAAAAACTGACGCAAAGATTCGACACTTCGGGGCAGCAGTGATCTGGAACGAAATAAGTTGTTTCTTTGTACAGAATGGGAGTTTAATATAAAATTATCGTCATCGAGTCTCTAGTTGAATCAAATGAAAGTTTCTACGACTTATGCTTCTTAGACTTCTTGTGCTTCTTATGCTTCTTCCTTCTCTCGGGACTTGATGAGGAGCTATGGCGTTTCTTGCTCTTTTTATGTTTCCTGTGCTTCTTATCCTTCTTATGACGCTTTCTGTCACTCGATGGACTACGAGGACTGTACGCTCCGGAACCAGAGGGCCTGGAGGGACCCGATCCCAGACCATGAGCTGTTGGGGGTAGATCGTGTGAACGGCCAAGGAGACGGCCAGGTGAGTGCCCAGGCAGTGATGTCGGATCACCATAAGCTCTACTATATTCTAGAGGGGGTCCACGTGGACTACGAGGGGGCATCACAGGACGATGGATGTCATGGGGAGGCATGTGTCTACTACCCAAAGAGCCAATCGGCGGGCCTCCACTGAATCCATGAGGTCTTGGTGAGCGACGACCCATCATATTGGAATAGGGTGGTGGGGACCTTGAGCGACTTCGGCGACCCCTATATATTGGCGAGCGAGAGCGTCTTCGGGGAGATCTTGATGGTGTTCGACGCCTGTATGAGGGGGGCGATCGGCGACGAGCCCAAGGTGGTGATGGACGGCGCCCGCGAGGACCCAAAGGACCACTACCACGGCGCCTATCGTTATATCCGTATCCTCCTCTGAATGATCCCCTCGGCGCGTAACCTCGTCGTCCTCGGGGGGAGCGATAGCTACCACTTCTGCTTCGGCTTCTACGGAACCTACTTGATCTGTAGCGGGGACTTCTGGAACGACTTCTACTTCGACGCGACTTCGATGATGATCTTGAACGAGATCTAGACCTTGATGACGATCTCTTCCTAGAACCCGACCTAGACTGAGACCTGGATCTGGATCGAGATCGCGAACCCGAGTGTGAGCGAGAACGGGAACCTGATTTAGAGCGCGATTTTGATCTCGACCCGGATTTAGAACGTTGGGCCGAACGCGACCTAGATCGAGAGTGAGATTTAGAACCAACACGCTCCGGTTGGGGGGTACGCGAGCGGGATCTGGACCCTCTATCGCCACCTTCGGTCACAGCACTCTCTTTCTTATCGTCATTTTTTTCGTTAGTCTCGTCGCTTGTTTCAGGGACCTTTTGGTCGCCGGCAGGGCTTGCTTGATCTTGGTCGCCTGAAAAACCATTGCCGGGTGAGGAGTTTGCGTTCGCTTTTGGGGAAACACCATTACTATTTTGCTGAACATCGATCAATTTAGTCCATAACTCCTCCATGAATTTTGAAGCTTTGCTAGCCTCCTCGAAAAATCCTGTCATCAATAGCAATAGAGTTTTGCCGTCTGGTTCTTTACCTGTCAAATGTTCAAAGACTGAATTAGATAAAATCTCGTCGTCCTTGTCGAGAATTTCTTTGATCTTGTGCTCGATCCAGGGTTTCAAACTTTCGACATCTATCTTCGACATGTTTAATTTGGTATTTAGTATAGGTGAGAAGTTCAGCTCCTTGAGCAATTTTTTCTGCTTATCGGCAAATCTATTGTCTTGATCGGCCGATGTGCCTCTGAAGAAGCCGGCGTCGGTCATCTTTACTGGAATTGAGTACCCCCAAAGATGGATCGATGTGCCAACGGTTGCGTAGATTTTAGAGCTTACAATCTAATAAGACAAAATAGATCCATATCTTGGAGAGAAATGTATTTTTGAACTATGATGATGGGTGATTCTATTGAATGGTCCCACTTTCGTTGGAAAGGGGTCGCCAAACATTTTACGTGTATATTTTACAACACGATTGAGTTCCCTTTATCTCACGTCCCGCTTCAGCACACGTTCGACGCGTTAAACGCGCGCAAACTTGCACGCTTGTTTTCACAGCCTCCATGATGGAGAAACAAACATTTCGGCATTCTGCACTGAATTTCCATGGCTCCGCGTGTAAAGCGCCGGCAGGCTTAAATAGTCCTGATGAACCAACTGCAGGATAACCTGCCCGATGTTCGGATCTCCAAAGTTGTGCTCGTCTTGTTGTTATCCAATAAACGCTAGATGATTATCTATCAACTATCAAACTCTGATGGGGTTAGGAACTATTAGGAATCCATCCTCATGACATCCCCGCTTCAAAGCTATCAAATCAAAAACAAATCCATATCCATAGGCCCACAAATATATCTTGAATGAAACGAAACTTTCATTATCATAAGTTTGAGAGCCTCTTAGAGATATGACCGATAGTTTGTCTGCAAGTGAGGATCTCAAAGCATTCGAACGAAGATTGACTGAGATTTTGGCTTGTTATCAGCCCCAAACCAAACGATGGCGAATCATTTTGTTAATATTAGCCCTTACTACCTTAATCACGGCTTTCCGGTGGTTAGCTGATCCTATCACAGAAAAAGTCTCTCTCATTGAATCTTTGCATAATCATACATTGTTTACACTAAACTGCTTCGTACTCATATCACTATTTATGATGGGGGTGCACAAGAAAGCCGTTGCACCAGCAATCATAGTTTCAAGAATAAAATCAGTGTTAGAAAACTTCAACATGTCCTGTGATCAGAATGGAAGATTAATCCTAAAGAGGTCTAGTTCAACACATGGAACGACAACTGCTAATAATACGAGCTCTTTCGGCAAGGACGGAATTCATTCTTGGCTAGTAGACGACCAATCCAGACCCCAATTCGGCGTACATAGAGCTAGTTTTCATAGCGAATAAAAAGTCCAAGAGTGATATGAAAGATTTCTGTCTTTATTTTCTCCCATGAGTTGTTAAGTTTGGTAGACTTTCTATCGCATCATGAAATGGAAGACGAAATGACTGGAGTTTGTACACAGAGTTCTGGTCAAACAATGTGATCAGACTTGAGCATGCGTTGCTCTTGAATTGTATCGGATAAATCACGGCAAAATAGTAGGGCAATGAAGAATATTTTATATTCAAATCTTTAGAAGTGGGATTTTCTAATCTAATAAAACCAGACAGTAGACACATGAAGTGTAACTTAGCGGCAATGGCTTATGGTCAGACAGTGTGGTTCAACAAAGGGGGGAAGGCCTAGCAGAGAGCGCATAAAAACTTAGGCACTGAAGAGCAGGGGGCGGAATGTTGCTCATCCATGCAATGCACACAAAAATATCAATCCAATGCACTTTCCAGAGCATGCTCACTCCGCATCTTGTATCGTCATGTTTATCTCTCCATTATTTTAACCAGCTCTATTCTGTAACGAGAGATGTTGCACGCCCACATTCTATATAAATTAAGGAAACTCTGTCGTGGATCCAAGTGAGAGAACGTTGTACCCCCCGGTCTCATCCTCCCAACCAGATAGCAAGGACCTATTCCTACACCTAAACGAATATCAGATGATTCAAACAAGTGGGTACGGTCTGAATTTGGATCATTTCCCCTCTGTATTTAAGAGGCAAACATGTCGATAACTTCCTTCGACCACTTCATTGAGACTCTGGAACCGGTACCTCCTGAATTGCAGCGCAATTTCAGCATAATATCAGACTTGGATAAACGAACTTTCGAAAATATCAAGCGCATCAATGAGTGTGTTCGAGAGTATCGCGATGCATCGAGTAGAGACAGAAGGTTATCTCTGTACAAGGAGACAATGGATCTGCTGGACAAAGCTAGAAGTTTTGCAGATGACAAGATAGAGCTAGCAACGCAAACTTATGATCTCATAGACAAGCACATTAGATGCCTAGAGAGCCTGGGTGGCACTCAGAGCTTCCAGCAGGTACAATCAAATGAAGCAGAATCTGGCTCCGAGTCGAAATCCAACAAAAAGAATCAAAAGTCCGGCGCCAGAGACAGCCCAGAATCGAGCTCCTGCACGCCCAAGCCCTTCACAGTTGATATGCCTCCAGATCCAAATGAGCCTAAATATTGCACATGCCAACAGGTATCATTTGGCGAAATGATAGCCTGTGACAACAAGGACTGTCCAATTGAGTGGTTCCACTTTCCCTGTGTGGACCTGAAAGCGAAGCCAAAAGGCCGATGGTACTGTCCCGAATGTTATAATGGAAATAAAAAATGGAAACAGCGACGTTAATCTATAGCACGAGCTACGTTTTACCCATGACCATAGCTTTCACTTTTCTCACACTTCCTCCCATCTGAAGTTGAGTTCACGTGCGAAATCTTCACTGATACATCCAAGTATATAAAAATCGAGCAGAGGCGCTTTCGTTGATTGATCTAAACAACTGCCACCAAAGTTGTCATATGAGTGAGAGCTCCACGTGATTGAGTTAGTCTATTTGATTATTCGACTCGAGGAGTGTAGGGTTATACGAAGTCTCTGTTCCGTCGAGATTCTTAATTAGTCTGTTCGGCATGGCACGACATTTGGAACTTCACTCGCTCACTATTTTGGAATGAAGCATGGCCCCTCCTCTCGACGAGCCCTCACCTAAGGCGACCTCTAAACCCAAAATCGAGAGGTTCGTGGCAAAATATCAAAAGCCGAGCGGGGTCGCCCAGTCGACCCTTCTGTATGACCCGCCCATTTCACGGTCTAGATGCCACACCTGAGAACGTGTTGTAGGTGTAGGAGTGCAGCTTGGGGCTCTTGCCTTTGGGCAATGATTTCATGACCGCCCACTGACCGAGTTCAGGCTGACTATCGGTCAATTGCACGCGTGCCTCAGACAGACTTGGAGAGGCACCCAAGCAAGACAAATTTGAAAGTTTGTCCGCGTCTTAGGAGCGTTTTGCATTGTCGAGTTTTCCTCCTACGAGAACGTCAGGAACTGGAAAGGCGAAATCTCTCGATTGCGTGCAAGAGATTCTCGAGCTCCTCTCGTCATGATATGCCATGACGTGTTTGATCTCCAACGAGCACACAGTTGTCACAGAGGAAGTTCCAGTGCTGTACTGTTGATGGAACGTCAATTGTCTGATCGAAGGAAGCAGCAAGTTCAACGACAATCACGATTCCTTGACTTTTCTTAGATTGTTTCTCTGACACCAAAGTGATCCCCATTTCAATTTCCCTCCAGACAGAGAGAAGAGGTAAGGGTAGAAGATCTTCCAGTTAAGTTGGAACTTCGAGCAAACGAGTTGCCTGTGCACAAGTCGAATTGAAGGTGAAAGAGAGCAACCAGACGACGAGATGTGACAAGACGAAGATACTCGCAAGAGAGAAGCAGTTTCAGTTTGACGAGACAACTCGGCAGTGCGATAGAACTCGATCGATATGGAAAAAAGAATAATCTTCGGGCGCTTGGCCATAATTTTCGCCTTATTATTAGCAGTCATCATCGATTGGGGCGTCTCCTCGGATGAACTGCAGACATCAGCAACCAAAGGACTCTCAAGCGTGAAGGGCTCGTCTGGAGTGTCGAGATTCCGGCAGAACATTGAAAGTTACAGACAACAATTGGTGGCCCCAAAAACGAGGCCAGTCTTGGCGACCAAAACGGTGGAGCAAAAGCAGGACACCTTCTCGTCGGCCATCCAACAGGAACGCATCCAGCCGCAGCAAGTTGTCCTTGGGGCCAGCAGATCAGTGTCCAGCTCGCAAGAGATAGTGACCAATAGCAGAGAGCAGCAGCAACAGAGCATTGGCCAGGTGACGACCGATGCTGAGCCGGCCATTTTCGGCTCAGTCAAGGGCCAGGCTGGAGTTGATTTTCCCGCCTACTCGAGCATTCCAAACAATGGCTTCTCTTGCGACGGTTTGCCCTTCAATCCGGGAATGTATGCCGACGAATCAACAGGTTGCCAAGTGTATCACTTGTGCTACAATGGAAGACGCGAATCGTTCCTTTGCGGAGTTGGGACAGTGTTCAACCAGGCAATTTTGGGATGCGACTTTTGGCACTCAGTAGAGTGCTCAAAGTCGGCCCAATATTACCATTTCAATGAGGAATTTGGAAAATCCTCATCAGAACCAATTGCGGGCCCAGTCCAGAAGCGAGTGTCCATCGGAAAGACCAGCACCGTAATTCAGCAAGAGCAGCAACAACAACAACAAGTACAACAACAACAACAAGTGCAAAAACTTTTTGAGGCCGCCGTGAAGGGTCCAAGTGTGCAGACATCTCAGGCTAGAGTTTCGTCCTTCGATTGGCAAAAGTCTCGCTCGAGTGTCAAGGCGCCGGCCAAAACTTTGTCGTCCAGAACAGTGGAGCAGTCGTTCAAGCAGGCGGCTCTTGTTAGTCCCAGTTTCGCGGGCAAACAATCGGCCAGAAGAGAGCAACAACAAGTGGCGGTTCAACAACAACAACAACAACAGCGCCAACAGCAGCAACAAGTGCAGTTCCAGCAGCAGAAGGAGGAGCCGCCTCGGCAGGAGCATATAGAGATAGAGCAACAAAAGGACGAGCAGCAGCACATCCAGATAGAGCAGCAGAGGGAGGTGCAGCAGCAGCAGCAAGTGAAAACAGTCCAGCAGCAACAGATAAAAGCAGTCCAGCAACAACAACAACAATTCAGAGTGCAGCAACAACAACAACAACAATTCAGAGTGCAACAGCAGCAGATCAGAGTCCAACAACAGAGAGAAGAGCAGCAACAATTGCAACAACAACAACAACAAGAGCAGCTCTCCGAGAGTTCCATGCGGATCAAGTTGGCCAAGGTGGGCGAGGGATTGCTTTCTCCAGAGAAGAGCAGCGCCACTTCGGCCGTGAAGAGCTCGCCGCTTTTCGTGGGCCCCAAAGCGGCGGCCGAAAACGAGGTCTGGAAGCCATACTTCAAGAGCAAGCAACAGAGCCAGAAGACAAGCAAAGGCAAGCCTGCGGTCAGCCTGCTTACGGCCGGCGCCAAAAAGGCCTCTTCCGGCCAGCAGTCTTCGGGCACCGCTCAGTCTTCCGGCGCAACTCAGGCTCCAAATTCTCCAACCTCAAGCCCTAGCTTGCCAGCTACCAGCTCGACAAACCAGAACAGCAACAAGCCGCCCAATGAGGAGCCCAAATTTGCGTCGGCTGCCAACTCTGCAGATTCAGCCTCGCAAACCAGCACCACAAACAAGCCGGACGAGACCACCAGCAAAGAGTTCAAAACTGATATTCCAAAGAGTTCGCCGCCGAGCACCAGCAACAGGCCAAAGGAGGCAACAGCAGTGACCGGAAGCGAGAACGTGGCCAGCTCGGTGGAGTCAGACTTGGCGGCTGCAGTGACCAGCACGGAGGCCTCGGCGAGCTCGAGCTCGCCGCGAGACAGCGGGGCCACTTCTGTGGGCGTCGAGTATGCGGGCGACAACTCTTCCGGGTCCACTGCGGCGGGCGCTGCAAGTGCGACTTCCAGTGAAGGAGGAGAAGCCTCCACCAGACCGACAACTAGGGCAGAAGAGAGCTCTGGTAAGAGCACCACGACGCCACCGACGAGCACCACTGAGGCCCAGACGAGCACCACAGCGGCCTCCTCGCCGAGCGAGTCTGGAGAGACGCCTGGCGAGCCGCCGAGGAGCAAGCGAGGCAAATTGGAGGCGGAACAGGAAGTGGCGAGCAAGCAGAAAAGGAAGGAGCAGGTTCGGGGCGAGAAGGAGCGCGAGTCGAGCGTGGAGTATGGCGAGGAGGAGAGAAGAGCCGGCGGGACTGAGTCTTCGAGAGACAGTCAGCAGAAGAGGAGGAAGAAGCGGAAGGGCCAAAAGTGAGCGAGACACTGTCTGAATTGGGCGAGAATTTCTGCCTTAAGCTTCCATTTCCGGTCCAATTCTGCACTGTTTTCGAGCGGAAAAGAGCCGGAAGTGCAGAAGAAGTGGACAACTTTGGAATGAGGAAAAATTGGAGAAGCAAGTCGAAGAAGAAAATGAAACTTTGAACGTTTTTTCGTATAAAATTTGGCAAAAGTTTATAATAACTGCATTCAAGTGTGGCTCTAGAGCATTGGTTCACATTCGTGGCATCACATCACATGGCGACTCTTAGTGCTAGTTGTCGGTGGATCAGAAACGGAATCACTTGGCCAGACTTGAGGAGAACTGGTGGGCCAGTTTCGAGCTGGCGATCATCTTTTTCTGCTTGGCCACTAGTTGTTGTTGTGTTTGTGTCTGTTGTTGTTGTTGTTGTTGTTGCAAAAGGAGAGCTCTTGCTCGCGAGCTGCTTGCCGTGGTCTCGAACACCGTCTCGCTGCGTTTTATCTTGAGCAGGTGGCGTCTGTGCGCGGCGTTTGTCAGCGCCGAGCTTGGGCCGCCGCTCGACTGGGTCTTGGTGGCCGGCTGGAGTGGGGTTGCAGCTTGGCTGTTGGGCGGCACATCCTGGCTGCTGGCCGTCGAGTGGCTGCTGTGCAGAGTCTTGCTGGACGAGTGGCGCATGAACAGTCGCCGGGAGATGTGCTTGAAGTCGCGGAAGGACTTCCGGGTGACCGACTGCATGCGTACGATCGGCGGTTGTTGCTGTTGCTGCTGCTGAGCTTGCTGCCTCGCCTTTGGGGCCGCCGCCTCGCCAGCGGCCTGTTGCAGCGACTCGCTCGCCTGCGACCCACTCCGCTGGGGCTCCTCGGGCGACTGGGCGGCCTGGGCCTCGCGCTTCCGCTGGGCCAGCAAGTAGGCGTCGAGTATCTGTTGGCCCACGGCGAGCGGGTCGGGGGCGCCCAAAGAGTCGCCCATGGTCGCGGCCGCACTGTCCAGCAGCGGCGACTGGCCGCGCGGACGTCTCCAGGCGGCGCTGCTGCTGCCCCGACGTCTGGCGTTGGCGCTCCAGCTTGAGTTTGGGTTTGAGTTCGTGTGGGCGTGGCCGGAAAGCGCCCCCGTTGCTGCTCTGTGGCGGCGGATGGAGAACTTGTGCGAGAGGCGCACCATGCTGCTGATGGACGCCTGCGCTATGGACCCTTTGCGGCCGCCACTGCGCGCAACTCTGGCCTGCTGCTGCTGGCCAGAGGGCGGCCACCCAGCCTGAACGGCCACACTCGACCTGCACGAGTCGGCCGGCCGCACGGGCAGCTGGGCCGCGCCACTTCCGGTGGTGGCGGTGGACTCGCGGCGCTTGTTCTCGGCGGCTTGTTCCTGTCTGCTGCTCTTGGGCGACACGCTAGGTCTGAGCGCGGCTGGTGGTCCGAAGTCGCGGTAGCTGGACATTGGGTCGGGCAGAGTCATGCGTCGAGGGCGCGAGTCTGCCGGCGGCTCGAACATTTCCGGCTCGGCCTTTCGTTGTTTTGGTTTGTTTTGTTTCGATGTTCGAGGTTCGAATTGAAAGCTTGTTAGTCGGCGGAAGTTTCTGATGAAGAGGCAGCTTAGCTGTGTGATAAAACCAGAGTGAGAAAGACGAAAAAGCCTAGAAAATCTTTAAAAAATCCGCAAATAGTGGACCGAAATGTCGAAGCGAAAAACGCCGATCCTCATCCTCAGCTCGACTACTTAGGTCGAGCTAAGGATACTCAGCTCAGCGACTGACATCCACAAACCGCCACTCACCTGGTAGGCCAAGGCGCTGAGAAAGATCTCATCCGGAACTATTCGGGTGGGATAGATTTCGCTCAGGAGCAGACTCATGGGAATCTTGTGGAATTGGATTAGGTCGAGAAAGTTTTGCATCACATCGGAAATGTTGGCCAGCTCGTAGGAGCGACAGTAATGCTCGCACCAAGTGTACACTCCGCTGTACTTCACGTACTCGTCTGCCTGCAGACCGTCTCTCGCGAGAATGAGTCGAACCACGTGCTCCGGAAGTAGCCCGAAGGCGTTTAGCTTGAATATTTCGTTCGCATGAGTGTCCACAAATTCGAGCACCTGCAAGTTTTTTGTTGTTGTCGAAGTTGAGAAGTTGAGGAGTTTCGAATTGTGCTTTCAGTTAGACTCTGGGGTCTTGGCGTCGAGTGAGAAGTGCGGCCAAGCTTGGCAGAATCAGTGTTCAGGTGCAACTTCTGCACCTGAGCTCCAACTTCAGAAAGCAGAGTGGGCAGCTTGGGGCCCTTGTGGGGCTTTGGGGGCTGCACTTTGGTGGCAGAGGAGCTAGAGTCTAGGTGGACTAACCTTTTGGACAATCGATTTAGTGCACTTGTACTGAATATAACGCTCGGCAGTGGACAGCAGACTGCAGACTGTGTGCGATTTGGGCGGTAATGAGATTATTATCGGGCTCGGATTATCACGTTATTATTATTGTTATTGGCGTCCAGATGCGACAAATTGAGTCAAGAGCAGTGCATCTGGTGCCTTGCCAGCAACTTACCAGTGTCCACGGTGATGCAGCAGGACACGAAGCGGAGACACGCCTTGCGCAGTTGTTCCAGTCCATAGTAGTCGGCGGCATTGAGCAGACCTTAGGAGTGGCCGATTGGAGCAGGTTTGAGGTTGGCAAAAGAAGGGAGGAAAAATGTTAGACTTTTCCACTCTTTTCTCTGCAATTCTTCCTTTTCTCTGCCCAATTTTCTCTTTTTTGTCCCCCATTTTTCTCATATTTCAACATTTCAAAATTATCAAATTTCCCCTCGTCTTTGCCTAGCTTCTCTTTCGCTTGGCTTCTTTCGCTTTGGCACTTCTTTCCTGAACTCAACCAAAGGATGAAACCTACCCAACAAAGTCCTGGCTTGCAATAGGACACAGCCAGTGTGGATGTACTCGATCAGTTGTCTGAAAACGTCTGGCTCGAATTCTTCGATTATCATGGTGGTGCTCATCTGTGAGGAGGACTAGTAGCGTTTTGAGAGTATTTTCGGTCGATTTTCGGCCAAATTTTGCCCATTTTGCCCATTTTTCGTTGATATTTTCCCATTTTCGGTGAAAAAGTGAATTTTCCGTCCCATTTTCGAGGAATTGACGCAGATTGGCCGCATTTTGGGGCCAAAATGGGGTAGAAAAAGTCAAAAATGGTTGAAAAAAGTCAAAAGAAAGCCAAAAAACGGTTAATTTTAGCCCAAAAAAGAGCAATCAGTGATCAGAAAAGTTCATTCAGGTTTCGTTTAGCCCATCAAACTCACCATCTTGTCCAAGTAGCTCTGGTTTGCAGTGAGCGCGATGGATGCGGCCGTGCTCAGCTGAGCCCCAGTCAGTCCGTCGCCCTCGGAGACAGTCTGCGGGTTGGCCGAGTTTGCGGCCACTCCTAAGGCGACATTTGCCGCCTGTTCAGAGCCATGGCTCTTCTGCTGTTTCAGCGATGGATCTGAGGCGCGTTTGTTCATGAAGATCCTGCTCAGTCGGCTGGCCGAGCTGCTGGCCGACTCTTGTCGCTGGGCCAGTTTGTGTTTCGACTGTTGGCGCTTAGGCTGCGCGTTGGCCAGCACAACAAGTGGACGCTGCTTGGCCGGGGGCGCCGGCGTGGCCGTCTGGCCAGGCCCAATGATGAGCGCCTGCTGACTGTTGGCCGAGCTGGTGCGCGACCCAGACGCCTGCTCCCAGCCGGGCCCAGCGGCAAGAGCGCAGCCCAACACGCTGGCGCCCGACGTCTCGCTGGTGCGGGCCGAGCGGCGGCCGGAAGCGCCGGCGGAAGTGGCCGGCGGCACGCCGCAGGGACTGGTGCTTCTGGGCGGGGCTGGAGACTCGCCGGTGGGCGGCTTGTAGCCGGTGGCGTCGGCGCTCACGGACCAGTGTTTGGACTGCGGCGGATTGGGATCGGCGGGCGAGCTTGGCCGTGAGGGTGGCGCGCTCGGCTTGGCGGCCAGCACCTTGGGTCTGGGCGAGGAGGTGCGTCTCTGGGGCTCCAAAGGTAGAGACTGTTGCTCGTGGGCGAGCGACTGTTGCCGGGCCTCCAGGTGGGCTTGTTGGCGTTGCAGAGCGCGCAGTCGGTTGCCGAAGAGGATCTTGTGGAAGACGCGGCTGCGCGCGGCCAAGACTGACTTGACGGCGCAGACTGGCTCGCGCGTCTCGCCCACCAGAAAGGTGATGTCGCAGAGCTCGGGCAGCGAGGCGAGGAACTTCATGTCCTCGCCAAGGCCGCACTTGTTGTCGTAGATGTGCTCGGCCAGGTTGGCGCGCCGCTGCGCTTCCGCCTGGGCGAGCCGGGCGAGCTCGGCGGCCGAAAGCGGCAACTGGGGCGAGCTTGCCACTGGCGGCGGCTCGCCCACTTGCTGCTCGGCCTGAGCGCCGGAACGGCCGCACGTCTGGGTGTGGGGCCCGCGGGCGCTGCTCGAGGCGCTGGAGGCGAGCGAGCGCAGCAGCACGGGCGGCTGGCCGTTGGGGCCGGGCGGCGACTCGGCCCCGCCCCCCGAGGAGGAAACGGTGGACGCGTTGCTGTACTTCTTGGCCTGCATGGCGAGCAGCGTGGCGGCCGCCGCCGCGGCCGAAACGTATTTGGGGCTGGGCAGGTGTTGCGTCGGGTAGGTGGGCGTGATTGAGCCGGCGAAGGCGGCGCCAGAGCCCAACGCGCACCCATCCAGCGCCAGAGACAGTGTGTTGGGCGGCGTCGGACTCGCGTGCCCCGCCCCCCTGGGTTCTGCGGGCTGCGCTTGTTTGCGGGCGACCTTGTTAGTTTGCGGCACTTCCGGCGACTGCAGCGCACCTTCTGGGTGGTCGGCCGTGGCGTCGACGCCAGAATTCTGCTGATTTTCCCAACTAGTCGCGCCCTCCACGCAGATGGACACATGGGCGGCGGGGGGGCGTGGCGCGAGCTGCGCCCCGGGCTTGCAGTCGGCCCCGACCGAGCGGGTGGGCTTGATGGCCTCGTTGCTCTGGTGCTTGTTGCTTCTGGACTCTGCTTGCCGTTTCAGTTTGTGCTTCAGCTCGCGGGCCATCCGGTACGAGTCGACGGACTGCTGGCGCTTGACCAGTTTCTTGAAGTTGCTGCCCGAATTGGGGGGCTTAGTGCCGGCCAATTGGGGCCCGCGGCTGCCCAACTCTGGCTGCGACACTGGCCGCTGGCCAGTCTCCTTTTCCTCCTTTGCGGGCGCCTCTTCCGCCATTGGGCCGCCGTCTCGCTGGCTGCAGGCGGCGAGCTCGCCCTCTCGTTCGGACATGCGAGCCTTGCGGGCCGGCCGCGAAGCAGAGGACTCCTGAGGAGGCGCCTGGAGACGCTCGGTGGACTGTGGTGATGAGGGCTGGCCGCCGATTGCGTTCGACTGACTCTGGCAAGACGGCCACTCGTTCTGCTGGCCCTCCGGCTCGGCGCTGGCGCTCGTCTGCAGCTGCTCGAGGTTGGCCAGCGAGCTGCTGGACGAGGCGAAGGAGCAGGTGCCGCTCTGGCCCAGCGGCTCGATGAGGGCCAGCAGGGCGCTCTCGCGCCGACAACTAGCTGGCCCACAGGAAGGCTGCTTGTGGGCGAGCTCGCGATGATTGAGCTCGCCCAGATTCAGCCCAACTTCTGGCTCGATTTCCACTTCCTGCGCCTTGCCAGCGGGCGCCAATTGGGCCCCATTGGAGCGCGTGTTTGGCGTGTTTGCCTGCCCGCGCTTAGTGTCGCCATTGGAAGTTGCGCTCGCAAGTGCAAGTTCCAATCTGGCGCGCTTTGTCTCCTCCTCATTTGCATAATTCTGCTCCTCAATGTTGCCACTTGCGCGCAAACTGTCCGCCTCTACTTCTTGCCTTTCTGCCTCTTCTTGCCTTTCTGCCTCTTCCTCTTCTGCCTCTGCTCCTCCTTCTCCTCCTCCTCCTCTGGCCAAACACACCACGCGATTCAATTTAAATTCAGTCCACTTATTCTCATCTGAATCGCCCCCCTGCAACTGTCCCTCCTCATGGGCGCCCTTTTCCCTCCCCGCCCTGCTTATCGGCCCCTCTCCCTCGCGCATTGCCCCCTCGACGCCAGACACAAGCTGCCCAGTGAGCTTTTCCTCGCCACTTTCACCTTCTCCTCGCCGCGCGCCCAATCTCGGCGAGCCCCACACGCCAGCGAGCAGCCCGGCCCTACTCCTCCGCTGCTGCTTCTTCCGCCGCCACTTGGGCGCCCCACTCGACGGCCCACTGGACGGGCCACCCTCCGCGCATCCATCCCAGTCCTCAGCTGCCGCGCTCAGGCGCCACCCGCCGCGCTCCCCAAAGCTCCCCCTTCCAAACTGGCCAACTTCCGGCCCAACTTCCGCCCCAGCCACCTGTTCCTCGTCCACCTCCAACGAGGACCACCTGTCGGCCGAGTGGCAGGCGCGACACAACTGGCCCAGCTGGGCGTAGCAGTGGCGCTGCTGGCCAGCTAGGCGCGCGCGTCGCTCACTGGCCGCCGCCTTGCTCTCTGGACGCCGCTCGCCACTGTCTCGCTGGCTCGCACCTGCCAGCGCAAGACTAGCCGCCGGAAGACTGGCCGCCGGAAGACTAGCTTCCCCCAGCTGGCCAGCTGGAGCACTCAGAGCGCCACTGAGACGCGGACTTTGCGGCGGCGCCGACCGACTTCCGGCCGCCCGCTCAATGGCCGCGAGCTCGCCCCGCTCGGCCTCTCGCGACGCACATGCGGGCCCACCTAGTCTTCCGCTCGAGCCGCCCAGTCTGAGCGCGAGACGCGCCAACAAACTGCGCCTCGCTCGCCGCCTGTTGCCCCCAGTCTGCAGCTTATCCTCCGCCGCCTTTTCGCCCGCATTTTCCGCCTCCATTTCGCCCCAAATTTCGCCCCCCGAAACCGGAAGTGGAACCGGAAGTGCGCTCGTGGCCGAGCTTGGGAGCTTTGGGGGGGCTTTTTGGAGTTGCTCGCTTGGGTGCGGCTCCTTAGGTTCTCGGCGGAGCTGCTCCAGTTCTTGGCCGAGCTGGTCCTCGCGCTCAGCTGAGGCCGCCGCCGGAGACAGCTGGCCGGTAGAGAAGAAGTGGGCCCGCCGGCGCTCGTCCGCGCTGGTCCAACGGGCGCCCGCTCGCCACCAGTGGCCGCGCGTCACGCGCCGACTTTCGCCCCCGCCCATTTCCAGGAGAGCTCAGTTCCAGCGGAAGTGCCAGTGGAAGTGCAAGTGGAAGCGCAGTGGCCAAGAGACGAGCTTGGTGCGCCTGCCACAGAGATGCGCCCGGCCGAGCTGTCAGTGGGCATTGCTGGAGCTGTGTGCGAGCGGCCATTCCATTCCATTGGAGTCCATGCGCTGCTCGACAACAGTCTCTAGTTGGGCCAGTGTCTAGTTTGGCAACCAAACCAAGTCTGCAAAAAGCGGAAAGGTCGCCTTCTCTGAATGGCCAACGAGACGACAATCTCGCCTTTACCTTTGCCGCGTCTCGGCTGCTAATACTACTCCTGAAGGCCGTTCGATTGGCCGTCCGATTGGCTGCCAATGGTTAGGTTCACGATATGGTCAGGCTGTGGTTTGGATTGCGGGAGTGAGTTCGTGAGTGTGAGAGTGTGAGTCTGTTTACGTTTGCCTTCGAGTTGCGCTGTTTTCAGTGTGTGTGCTTTAGTGTGGGGGCTTTAGTGTGCAGTCTGCACCGCAAACTGCAATGCGAACTGCACTGCGCGCTAGCCCTAAGGAGTAGTGAGCGCAGGCCAGCAGAGCGAACTGCAAATGGCGCGCAGAATGGCTGCACAGACAGACTGGAGCGCGCGCCTAATGGACTTGTTGTACTTCCAGCCGCCCACTGCACCTAATCTCCGCCCGCAGTCGCCTCATTGGACTCGCCACTTGCTCCGCCGCCAAGCTCGAGCTGGCCAGCAGCAGCAAGAGACTGTGCTGGCCAACAACAACAAGGCGCACACAATGGGGCAACGTGACAACTGCTGAAACTCGATCATGTTCACTCCGCCTTTTCCGCTGGCCCATTTTGCTCCACTCTCGCCCGCTCGCTGCCTCTCGTTTGGGGCCATTTTTATCAGCTCCTCATGCAAGCAAGCAAGCCAGCAAGCAAGCCAAGCAGAGCCGACCAAGCGCACAAATTGGATTGATTTCTCCGCCCTGGCAAGCCCGTTTGGGCGCCCCTTTCGAGCCTTCTTTGTGGCCCTTCCTTGTGAGCAGCAAAGGAGCACTCTGGGGCCGCGGCTAGTCTCTAGTGGTTGGGCCAAACTGAATCTGGCCCAGCTCGTTTGCAGACAGAGAGGCACACACAGACTGCGCACCTGCACCGGCGACAGTCTGCGGCCACACGCACTGAACGAGTGTGTCTGCGTGCGTGCCAGCCGAGCGATGCGATCCGGCCGCAAACAAACAAGCTCGCTAATGGATCGCCCAATGCAATGCAGGCTCAAGGCCTCCTTCAGGGCGCCAACTCGAGGCCTCAAGTGGCCCCACTGCATGTCTGCTGCTCGCTCGCCGCTCGTTGGCGCCTCTCCTGAGGTCTGGCGGGCGCGACTCGTACGCAATCGGGCCCCATTTTGGCCTGGAAGGGGCGCTCCCACTTGGCTGGTGGGCGCACAATTGGGCGCCGCCGCACACTAGCTCTAAGGGTAAAACGAATTCGGCCTTTGCGACCATTATTATTGCGCCAATTGTAATAACTGGCAATGGTGGCAAGCAAGAGGCGCTCCTCCTCAGCAGTGGGCGCGCAAGACAGTCTGCGGCGGACTGTGTGCCGCAGACTGTGTGCGGTGGACTGTGTGCGGCAAATTCGGCCGCGATTGTTCTGCTTGGCTCGTAGTGCGCACGCACAGAGAGACAGTTCTCCGCAAACACACACAATTTTGGGCCCAAACCTAAGGACTGACTGAATTTTGCCAGCCACAAACATTGGACCACTTTTTCCCCTCCCAAAAGGCAAGAAATTGACACACGAGCGGACATTTTTGAGACCATTTTGGCCGCTCTTTCACGCAGATTGTCGCCACTTTTCGCCCAAAGCTTGACTTTAGGTCGTAGTATTGAGCAAAAGGATTCGAGTGGCGAATACTTTCGGCTGGAAGTGGGCATTGTGTTGGCGCGCCAGTTCACTTCATTTGGCCCGCAAGTCGTTTCGGATCACAGTCTGTCTGTGGGACTGCAGCCAACTGGTCTTAGAGCACAGACAGAGAGCACACAGAGAGCATTCAGGGAGAGAGAGAGAGAGACGCCACAGTGGGCAAACTAATCAAGTTGCCCCACTGTCTCGGCGAGTGGCAATTCTCTTCCATTTTCTCCTCCAATTCCGCTCGGTCAGTGGCCGGCTTTTGCCAGTTGCTGGCCCCAAACTGGCCCCAAGCTTCTCTCTGATCCCACCAGCGAGTAGATCAAATGAGAGTGGCCAAAAAAGGGAGAAAAAGCGGCCGAAGAGAAGCTCTTTGGGGCCACTTTTGAGGCTCGATTGGCGTGGAAGCAAAAAGAGACAGTCTTCAGTCACTGGAGTTCAGTGCGCGTTTCTTCTGCGCGTTTCTCGTGCAATTCGGCTGCCTTTTGGGCCAGTTTTTGCGCGAGTTTTGCACGAGTTCTGCACGAGTTGCCTTGCGCGCGCCGCAGACTGTCTGCGGCAGTGAAAAAGCAGAAGAAAGCACAGCAAAAGGAGCCTCCTTTTTCGCCCAACTTTTGGCCTCTTGTTGTTGTTTTTTCCCCTCCACTTCCGGTTTTTTTGCCGTTTTCGCGTCCAAGTGAATGGGAAAGAATTTCTGTGGAATTTCTGAGGTGCAATTGCGAGCGAATGGCCAGAGAGAGAGAGACGAGGTGTGTTTTTGTTGGAAGTTGGAGAAGTTGGAGTTCAGTTGGCAGGTTGCCGCGAGGAGACTCAAACTTTTGGGCCAGTTTGAGCGATCGCGAGCAGATTCGGCTTAGATTTGGGCCCCAATTTCTACCTTTTGGGCCTGGAAAAACGGTCCAAAAGGGGAGGCTTAGGAGTGGGCCAAATGAAAGAGGGAGAAGAAAAAGGAAAAAATTGCACCTGAATTGCACGAGCCAGAGTCTTGGGGAGGCGAGCACTTTGGGGGAGACAATTTGGAGTCTCTGGCAAGTAGAGAGAGAGAGTCGAAAAGCAGAGAAAGCAGAAAAAGTGTTCGGGCGAGACTTGCAGACATTGGATTAGAAGGGCAATTGTTACAAAGTGGCCGAAGTGGCGGAAGTGGCAGAAGTGGAAGTGGAAGTGGAAGTGGCGGCCACTCGCAGCTGATTGACTGGCGGCACACACAATGGCATGTGGGGGGTCTGTCCTTGGGTGCTGCTTAGGTTTAGTGTTGGCCGGTCGTTGTGTGTGGGCGCAAAAGTGGCAAATTTGGGGGAGAAAAGTGGCAGAAAAGTGGAGGGGAAAAAGTGGGGCCAATTTGGAGTCGAAGAGTTGGAGTTGAAGTTGGAGAGACTAGCTGCGTTGGACGAGGGGCGGCCAGAAGGAGCCAAAAGGGGCCAGAAGAGCGGCAGTTTGGCGCGCGTGAGCCGACCAATCAAACTGGAAACTCTTGGGCCACATGCCAACTTGATTGAGGCCGCCAGCGTGCACCAACACTAGTCTCTGGCTGCGGCTTTGCATAGTGCACAGAGCATAGTGCACAGTGCGTATAGTCCATAGAGCATAGTCCATAGTCCATAGAGTGCAGCTAGCGCGCAATGATTGATCGCCGGCCGGCCCACTTCGAGCGGCTGATCTGGGCCGCCAGCTGAGCCGCACACACTCACTGCTGGCCCCCCCCACTGCAACTGCTGGCTGGCTGTCTGAACGGCCAGTGGGCCGCGCAATCTGGCTCCCTTCCAGTGCTAGTCTCTGCTGGTTGCTCTCCTTTGGCTCCTCCTCTGCTAGCTCCTCTCTGCTGGCTCCTCTCAGCTAGCTACTCTCTCCGGCGGCTACTCTCTAGCCGCCGGCTGCCCGCGGCGCGCGTCAGGTGCCCGCGACGGCTCCCGGCCGGCCCAATTACCAGCGCCATTGTGTGCCAGTGTGCCGGAGTGTCTGCGGCGCTGCTCGCCTGCTCGCTCTTGGCGGGCCGTCATTAGTCCGATCTGGATCTGGATCGGCTGGTGTCAACTGGGCCCAGTGACACGCACTCGCACTGGGCCGAGAACGTGGGCGCCCAATTGGCCGCCGCTGCTTGGCTGCTGTTCAAAAGGCGCAGGCGCGCACACTCAGCGCACGAGCAGCGCACAGTCAGTGAAGAGTGAGCGCAGGAGAGCGCGAACTTTGAAGTGAGACTCGCGCAAGTGTCAGTGTGCACTACGCGACAAAATTAAAGTGTACAAGAGGGGATGCGCGTAGAAGCAAGGAGAGACTTTAGATTGGACAGGACTTCACTTTTCTCGCAGGATAGAGCGGCGCTTTTGGTACGGTGT